>Ga0214166_1000163_pt1 | contig 34836 bp, 11 predicted proteins | sample TroBogepilimnion_27_FD_153005 | JGI IMG/M metagenome (GOLD analysis project Ga0214166, IMG submission 153005) | Freshwater microbial communities from Trout Bog Lake, WI - Practice 18AUG2009 epilimnion v3 | ecosystem: Environmental > Aquatic > Freshwater > Lake > Epilimnion/Euphotic zone ...
CCATTTTGTATGGAGTAATTTGGCTTTGTGCTACAAAGTGTGTACACTGGTATGGTGTCATACCAGCTACGTCTGTTTTTACCGATGCTTCAATAAGCTTCAAATCATAATCCGAAAGATTATATCTTTGAATATAATCTGGGGAAATTTTAATTTCTGCTACATCTGAAGAAACGATATTCTTCTCATTTATTAACTCTGAACTGCTTGTACTATTAGAAGTAGTATCCATTTCCTTTGACCTCATATCCTGGTTTTCTTGTCCAATCTGTCGGAGAAACCATGCGACCTAACGCAATAGCTTCCGAGATTGGCATTGCTATACCGAAGTAATCTTCGTACAGGATATTTATATCCCACACAGTAGTGCAGGCATTAAACTTGGCTATGAGACCTTTCATTTGAACTAACATTGTAGAAATAGTTTTATAATATGCAGCTTGTTCTGCAAGAATTTTAGTTACTAATTCAGCTTTGGTAATTCCTTCTAATGTTACTAAATCATCTAAAAATGGAGTGTCAGCATTTGGATTTGCTTGGAACGCTTTAGCTTCTTCACGTTGAATTGTCCATGTGTCTGCTTCAAAATCACTTGCACCACGTGCTGTCAAATAACGACGTTCATATTCTGATTCAATAATTTCTGTTGCAAAAGATTTCATCATAAACAAAATCTTATCTACAATATCTTGAGTAATTGCAATAGGAGTCTTTGTTGCTGGATACATAGATGACCCAGCTTCGTACAATTTAGCTACTGGACGAATTTCTCCAAAGAACATTGTTCCGTATTTTGCTGTATCTGCATCAGTTTCAATGACTTCTGCTTTTTCCCAACCAGTACGTAAAGTGTGATACATTACTTCACTAACTTTAAATAATCCAATGTTAAACATAGAATGCAACATATCACAAGTCATGTTAGGATCACTTTGACCGCTAACAACGCTGTCGATAACTAAATGCTGAGGCATTATTAAATATCGGAACGCTGGTTCAACTGGTGGTTTAGTTAGCGTACTATTTGTTGTTGACTCAAAGAAAGTAGTGATTGCTGCGTGTGTAAATGTCACTGTAGCGGTTAATACAATAACTGTTAATCCTGTTGCAGGATCTACTTCTTCTGTATTAGTAGGAGTTACTGTAATTGCTTCACTAGTTAAGTTTGAATTGATTGAAACAACTGTTTTAGGATCGCTAGTTGTAACAGTAGTAGTAATAACTACTGTAGGATTATCAACAGTTCCTTGTGGCAATGTTTCAACAGTTTTAACTGTTGTGTTAGGATCAACTGTTGTAGTCGAAATAAGAATAGTTGCTGTGTGAATTTGAGCGGTTGTATCTGGATTTGATCCATCGTTATTTGCATCAGCGTCGGTGAATACAATAGTATTATTAGTATTAATTGTAATCTGTGTGCCTGCTGGCGGAACTACCGTTGTAGCTGGACCTGCGGCGGCATCGCTGATTGCGGCTTGTGGCGCTAAATTTGCCAATGCAGCATCTTCTGCTGATACTGTTGGCGCTGGAGTTGATACAACTTGCGTCATTGTGCCGTCTGTGTTTTGTTGCCAGGTAGCGCCATTAGCATCTAAATATGTTCCATCGCCGTTATCTGTATATTGAACACCATTAATTGTAACAGTATTTGCGGCTGCTACTGATGAAGATGAACTATTACCAGCGGTTACAACAGTATATGCTCCAGTTTGTTGATTCTGGATGTATTGTTGACCGTCTGAACCGGTAAATGTTACGCCGTCTGCGTTTGGTGTATATGTTATAGTGCTCATTTAATTAAAATCCTCCAGCGGACATTGATCCGCAAATTGACATAGCTGCGCTCGAACAAGCCGCTGAGCTTTGTCCTACGTGTCCTTTTGGCATTGTTGAATAACCCATTGTTGTACAAGTACCAGTTGAATAAGTTACTTTAAATGTCATGTTGTTTTGTTGTCCATCGTACTGTCCAAGGCAATAGCCCCAGTCTTGACCCATTTCAAAATTTTCTTCACCTAGTGCATAAGGTTTGCTCAATGCACTATTTATACTAGTACCGTTTACATCACTAAACTTGTTAAATCCACTGGTTACGTTGCCGCCTGTTCCACCAAAGTGGTAACCATTTTTACTTGAAAGTATCTTACAGCCGCCGTCTGGTGCAACTGTAGCATCCCAAAATCCACTACTTTGTACAGTCCAAGTTTGACTACTAAAACTAATAGCCGCATGTGATCCGCCAAAACTTACCCAACCATAGTTTTGTCCTTGTGCGCTAGGGCATTGGCCGCCTGCATATGGTGCGGCATTTCCTACATACATAATTTCACTTGGAAAGTGGAAGCGGTCTGTATTAGTACTTCCGCCACCTGTGATAAATCCTTGTTGAATTTGCTGTCCTGATATGCAACCAACTGTTGCAACTTTAGCAGCTGTTAACGCCCAACCACCATCACCACCTGCGCCTGTTGGATTTGGAAATCCGCCTAGGTTAAAATCACTCATGCCGCTGGCCACGTTATCACCACCAGTTCCACTGCCTGATGCTGTAACGCTAGTTGGGGCATCGCTTGGACTAATTTCATTTTCCGCACTAGTAGCTGTTACACCAGTAGTTGTGTTTGTACCTTCTGCACCACGCATACGTCTTGTGCCATTTACTAGACTATATGCACTAGTCCAGTTGCTAGATCCTTGAAATGCGTCAACAGTTGTATGAACATAAGCGTTAAAATCACTAAATGTTCCGTCAACATACGCACCAGCACGATCTAATTGTTCACCACAATATGTAGTTACATCGGTTGCATGCCATGTGCGGTTTACGCTACGCCATGGATTAAATCCTTTATAACCAGCTGCCATGAACCCGTGTGTAAAAATTGTACGATATTGAAAACTACCAGTGTTTATAAAACCAGGACCAGATGCTGCACCTGGATAACTCCAGTAACCATATTGGCTTCCTTGATCATTATTATAAGCTAAAAAAGGAGCACCTGGCGCATTTACTGTATCCGGTGCTGGAAATACTGTTGGAAAAACTACTGTTGTACCTACATAAACTGGCATATTACATCGCTCCTGCTGTTACTGTTGCGGCTGCACTTGAACATGCGCCTGCGTCTGCACCACCGTGACCTTTTGGACATAGTGCGTCACCGCCCACATACATTGTGCCTGTTGCATAAATTACTTTAAAACTATAGTTGTTTTGCAAGCCATTATATGTACCAAGAGCATAGCCCCAATTTTGTCCCATCTCATAAGCTTCTTCCCCAACCGCTGCTGGTTTACTTAATGAATTGTTAATAACAGATCCTGTACTGTCGCTCCAGCTGCCAAATCCTGTTGTTGCATTAGCTCCAGTGCCACCATAGTGATAACCTAATTTAGTTGATAGGAATTTACTTTGACCGTCGGTTGCCCAGCTTTGTGGTGTACTCCATGCTGTCCAAGATCCAGTTGCCCACGGCAATTGATATTTTGAATTTTGAAAACTCCACCAACCTACTGTTTGTCCGTGTGCAGCTACTGTACTTACTGCGGTTGATATTGGAGTAGCACTTGGACCTACATACATAATTTCTGTGGCAAATGCAAGTCTGTCCGTTACGCTGTTTGCTGTTTGACCGCCAGCGATCCATCCCATTTGTCCAGTTTGATCAACTGCTCCTGCGTGATACGAACGAGCTGTAGTCATTTCAATGTTACCTACACCTAATATAACACTACCAGTACCATAGCTAAGACCTGAACCATCAGCACTAGGGTTGTTACCAGTATATTGATAAGTTGCACCAACACCTGAAACTAGACCTGTCGAACCTTCTGGGCCTACGTAACCAATGTTACTTGTGTTGTTAATACCAACACCGCCCTGTGATGACACAGTACGTGCAAGTCCGGTATGCAAATTATAACTAGAAGAGTGAACTGTTGATAAGTTAGCAGTTGTAAAATTTCCTAATACGCTAGAAACTGCAACTTCACAACAACCGTGAACATATCCATTGTAATCACTAAATGTTCCGCCGCCATATGTAAATGGGCGATCTAATTGCTCGCCTAGAGAGTACGTAGTATCGGTAGCATGCCATGTTTTATTAACTGTACGCCATGGATTACTATTCTTATATCCACCTGCCATGTAACCGTGTGTGAAAATACTGCGTGTGGAAAATGTTCCGCCTAATACACTAGTTGGATTTCCTGGATAAGCCCAAAATGCTTGTCCGCTTGTTCCAGCCATTAAATAGCCACCTTGTGTGTAAGTGCCTGCTGCTGCTCCTGGGGTTAAAGGTCCTGGGTTAGCATTTCCACCTGCTGGCAATGGAAATGTAGGAGTTCCTGTGCTTCCAATGTAATTTGTCGTTCCTAAATATACTGGCATGTTTGTTCCTATTAATCTCTTACTTGACTAGTTACACTCATAGCTGCCGTTGAGCTTGCTCCACTACTAGTACCAGCATGGCCTTTTGGTTGTGCGGCAAATCCTAATGTTGACATAGCCTGTGTAGAGTAGTTATACTTAACTGCCCAATTATTTTGTTGGCCATTATAATTACCTAACATATATCCCCAGTCTTGCCCCATGTGGTAATTTTCTTCACCGAAATTACTAAGTTTACTAACAGTTGAGGTATATGTTTGGTTAGTGTCATTACAAAGTGCTTGGTTTTGACTAGTGTTAGTATCGCGACCGCACCAGAAAATCCCCCACTTGCTCATTAAATTTTTATTAACTCCATCACTTGATAGGCCTGCACCAGTAAAACTGCTCCATTGTGTAAATGAATCGTTTGCAAAATTCATATACTGTTGTCCGGCTGTTGTGCTTAGTCCTTGTATGTAGGCAAAGTTTTGGCCGCCAACTGCTGCGGTTGCTACCCATGTTTGTGGACTTGCAGTAGTGGTATACATAATTTCTGTAGGCAAGTGATGTTTATTTGTAACTGCACTACTACCTCCAAATATGTAACCTGCTTGGTTAATAACTGCTGTAGCACAACCGTGGTTAGCACGTGCTACACTCATTTCCCAACCACCCACACCTGTTGGTTGTGTGTTAGTAGTAGTGTTCCATCCTGTACCGTAGGCAATACCACTGCCTCCAGCTGTTCCATCTTGACCTTGCGGGTTACCTGGATCCTGTCCAGTATAACCATAAGGAACAGTCCCTGAACCAAAAAAGTTAAAGTTCAAATCATTTTGACTACGGCCAGTGCCGTTAAACAAACTATAACTGCTAGTATGGATACTAGATGCCTGGTTAACACCAATACCGTTAAATGTACCATATACGTAGGCATTTAAATCACTAAAACAACCGTCAAGATAACTTCCAGAATAATCTAACTGTTCACCCACATAAATGGTTGTATCTGTCATGTGCCAACATTTGTTAAGCGATCGCCAAGGATTTGAACCTTTATATCCTGCGGCAATATAACCATGTGTATAAAGTGTTCGATAACGCCACCCTGAACCAATCGCTGACTGGGTATCGCCGGGATATGCCCAATACATGTTTGTACCATCATTAAATAATAATGATCCGCCGGCGGTAGTAGTTGGCAATGGCATCACGTTTGTGCCACTACTTCCTACTACTTGAGTTGTTCCTACAAAAATTGGCATTCTATTTCCTTAACTTGCTGATGAAGATTTTGGAGTTGCTGTACTTGGATCTACTTCTTCCACTAAGAATTTATAAACTTTTCCGTTTTTGTTATTGTACAAAAATAAGTCTTCTAATCCTTCAACGATAGTATAGTCACCAATTCCATTAGATAAGTTCAAGTCGTTGGTATAAACGTTTGCCCAACCTAAGCCACTTGCACCTAAGTTAATTGCGTTATTTGTACTTGGCACAATTGATGTGTTTACGTATCCTGTGAATGAAACATAAGTTGTTGTAGCACTACCTAGTGTCACAGCGCCACTTAATGCTGTAGTACCAGTAATACTTGCACCACCAGCCGATACAGTTAAACCGCCAGTTGTTACAATAATACCACCTGACGAAGCTGTAATAGTACCGTTAGTAGTTAGTGTACCGTTAGTATATGTGTTACCACTAATACCAACACCGCCAGTTACTAACAATGCCGCGTTGGCTGTATTGTATGCTGTAACGTTACCACCACCAGATAGTGTAACACCGCCTGACCCGTTAGCAGATAATGTTGTAAAATAACCTGGACCTCTGGTGTTAAAACCAATAGTCATATTATCAATAGTATTGCTGGCCAATGAACCTGTTGGGTTAATTACCACGTTACCAGAACCGCTTGGTGCTATTATTACGTTAGCACTTGCTGGGTTTAGTGTAACAGTACTACTTGCAGTAATAGTTGTTGCACTTAATGGTCCACCGTCTTCACCGATTGCAATCCATGTAGTTCCGTCTGAAAACAAGTTTAATGTTGTTAATGTTGGAATACCCAAGTTTGCAGAACTAGCTGTTCCTGGTCCACTGATATTAGTGTTAGTAGTTGCAGATGTGCTAACTGTAACTGTACCAGTTCCAGAATTATAAAATACAATGTTACTTCCTGCAAACTGAGTTGCAGCAGGAAGTTGTACAGTATATCCACCAGTACCTGTGAATTCTATAAATTGCCCTTGACCTGGAGCTCCAAGTGTTGTAGCAGCACTGATAGTTGTTATCGGTGCAATGGTGTTATAACGTGCCATAAATTAATCTCTCTTATGATGTTGATGTTTCAATGCCGTAAATATTTACGTTAGTTGGGCCAGTTGTAGATCCGCCAGATCCACCACCAACTGAACTATATGCAAAAATATAATAACCGCCTTGAACAACAATACCAGTACGTTCAAAAACTCCGTTAGGAATAACTGTTGTACTATATTCAAAATACTCGCTTGCTGCCGGTGTAGAAAGGGCAGCGATAGCTAATCTAATTGTAGTAGGCACAGTCGCAGTATTAGTAAAAGAGACGTTGTAGACTCCATAATACCCAGTTGGTACTTGATATAATTGTGTTAGCGTTGTTGCGGCTAGTTGTGTTGTATAAACTCGTCCTGTTGACATTTTTTATTTCTCCAATTTTTTGTTATCTTTGATAGAAGAACATCTGTGATACAGGTGCTCCATCTACTGATATGAAATACATTTTTCCACTTACGTAGATTTGTGTACCAGCGGTGTTCAAAATAGTATTTCCTGCAATCTGAATTTGTCCTGCCGTTAGTGTATTTACGTTCAAAGTACTTGCTCCGCCACCAATTTGGGCTGTAATATACGCCTTAATTGCCTTCTGAGTTGGTACAATATTGTCACTATTAGCTGTAAAGTACGGATCTGTACTAAATTGTGTAATAGTTGCCGATCCTACTCCTAAACTCAAGTTACCCAAAGTCAACGATTGTAGTCCAGCTAAATTAAACGCACTAGCGTTCAATGTAGCAGTACCAGTCGACTGTTGAACTCCGAATAAGTTACCTACGTTAAAGTTACCGTCTTGGTCAGTACTTGTAAAGAACACACGACCGCCGCCTGTTGCAAGCTCTTGGTTTGCAGTAATTTGGTTTGCCGGATTAACGTTTGGATAGTTAGTAGCAGTTAAGTTACCAGTACCAATGTACAAGAAGTCATGTCCTGTTAAACGTACTTGACTGTACAATAAGTTTGTAGTAATTAGTGTACCGTTTGGTGGTGCTAGTAGTGTACTTAATCCTGGATTAATTTGGAAAGTTGCTGTATAGTTACCAGGAGTTCCTAGTAAGTTAGTAACTTGAACCAATTTATACCATGTATTTGGTATAGTAGAAAATACCACGTTTGCTCCAGCTGTTGGAGCTTGGTATAATCCGCTTACGTTGATGAAAGTACCAGTCTGATATAGATCGGCATAACCATCTCCGCTTACACTTGCCGTAGCAGTAGTATTAGCTGTACCACGATTACTAAAAGTAGGATTACCTAATGCGCCGGTACCGATACGTGCAACTACCGAGGCTGTGTTAACTTTGTTTGGATCAGTTTGTGTAACAATTGGACTTGCATAATAAGTCATTCCACTAATTGTTGCATTAGTTAATGTTATTGGTGTTCCGGTACTTGTTGCACTTACACTAAATGTTGTACTTGTAAGACTTGAACCTTGTACATAATAGTATACACCTGTAGTAATGCCACCTGCACTTGTACCATTGAACACAATTGGTTGACCAGCTACAAGATTAATTGTGCTGTCAACAGTAATAGTGTTTCCAGATGCTGCTGTTCCTGTTACGTTACCGCGTGGGAAGCCGCTACCCGGTTCAATCATTCGTATTTCAGTAATTGCAGCTGACACAACTTTTATACGTCCTTGTGGGGTTGCACCTGTTTGAAGTTTTGCTCCAATAGTTCCGCTTGTACTAGATATTGCTACCCAGGTTGGAACTGCACCAAGTGTGCCGCTTTGTGGATTACCAAATGCTAAACTAGTCCAACTACTAGAGCTTGGTAGTGCGTTTGGAGAAGTAGTCCATACAGTCCAGTTGATACCATCCCAACTTGTAGCAGTAGTAGCAGTACCAGTTGCAATAGCTACAAACAAACCTTGTCCGTAACTAATTTTGCTCCAAGTACTAATACCGCTAGTTGACAATGGATTGTTTAAAACAGCATTCCATAACGCACCTTGTGAATAGGTACTATTATTATAACTGTAATTTAATGTGCCGTTTGCGGCTAATGCTACATAACGTCCATTACCATATGCTACACCTACCCAAGTTGTTGAGCTAGATAATGCTCCACCAGCACTCCATGATGATCCGTTGCTTGATATAGCAGTTGTTGTACCGCTTGAATTGATTGCAACAAAGTAACCATTACCATAACATACTGATGCGTAAGTTACAGAACCAGTAATTGATCTATTAGTCCAGTTTGCAGTGCCGCTTGCAATATTACCACCGGCAATCGAAGCTGCACTTGGTGTTGTACTTGTACCACCAACTACCACCAATGTGTTATTACCATATGCAAAACTATTGTAGTTACTTGCAGGCATTGCAACACTGTTATTAGTCCATGCACTACCTAAACTGCCAGCTGCTTGATATGCACTGGCTGTACTGTTACTAGAAACTGCAACGAAATATGCGTTTGGATCTGAGATTGTAATACTTGGTGTAAATGTATAACCATAACCTGCTGTTGTTAAGTTATAACTGCTAATACCAGCATTTGTTAAGTTGGCAGTAGCCACTGCCAATGTACCTACCCATGTCAATGATACAGTACCGTTAGTTTGGTTAGCCTGTGTGATTGGACCATAAGTTGTACTTACACCAGAGGCAAATGTTCCGTTACTTGTTGCCAAGTAATAGTTAGTTACACCACTAAGTGTTGTGTTTGAATAATAAGTGCCATTACTTGCTGTGCCGCCACTAGACCATGTTGTTGCCGAGAACGGAGCACTAATTGTAATTGTTGGTGTTGTAAAATAATTTTTACCATAAGTTACAGCAGTTACACTACTAACAACACCAGTTACTGCGGCAACAGTTGCACCACTTGTGTAACCAGAACCGTTTGTAGTCATATTAATCTGTGTAATAGATCCGTTTAACACTTCTGCTACAGCGACTGCGCCACTTCCTGATCCAATTGCAGTAATAACAAGTGTTGGAGGTGTTGTATAATTGTAACCACCGTTAACAATAGTTACACCAACAATTTGTCCAGAACTTGCACCAGTACCTAAAATTGGAGTTAGCACTGCGCCCGATCCGCCTAAACCGCCGACTACTAAGTTAGCAGTTGCTCCTTGGCCTCCTACATATTGAACGTTATTCCAAGAAGCACTTGATGGTAGAGCACCACCTGCATTCCATGTAGTACCATTAGTACTGTATGATGTCGCTGTGCCGCCCGAAGCGACTGCTACAAAATATCCTGCACCGTAACATACTGCACCCCATGTTGCTGTAGCACTCAATGTAGTTGATGTGCCGTACAATCCTGGACTGCTATATGAAATTTGTGGTTCAATAATATAAGTTGTAGTTAAGTCTAATGTACTTTGAATTGGTAAACCTGGTACAACATGATCCCAACCTGCAGCATACAACGTTACATTGATTGTACCGATAATTGTTGTACTTGCAACAGATTGGCTGACATTAACTGTCCACACAGATCCTGCACCACTTCCAGATACATTAGCTGTAATATAAGTGCCTGAAGCTACGTTTAAGCCAGACAATAACATACCAACATAAATTGTTCCAGATGCAACTGTACCAACCGTCAATGTTTGACCAATGATAGAAGAGTTAGACATTACTGCTGGTGTTGCGCTAGTTGCTGTTAATGTTGCTGCTGCTCCGCCACTGCTTGTAGACACGCTAAATGTTGTACCGTTGTTACTTAAAGTAGAACCAACTACGTAATACAATGTAGTTGAAGTTAGTCCGCCAATGTTTGTACCAAAGTAAACTGGCATATTAGCATACAATGTATTTGTACTTGATACTGTGAATACCGATGTACTGTTAGTTGTAATTGTTAAATTGGTAAATTGTGGACGAGATACTAACGCAGTTTTACTACCATTATTGTAACTTACTATGTTAGCATACTGTCCAACACCTGTACCTGCTGTAAGTTGAACTCTCATACCTACATAAGCTGAACTCAATTGAGTATCAGTTGCACCAAGTGTTAAACTAGTACTAGTTCCGCCTTGTGCAGTATTACTTGCTGTTAAGTAGTTGCTTCCACCAACACCTTGTCCGTTGTTTAAGTCAACTAGACGTGTTTCAAATACTGCGGAATCACGGAACTCGTCACCAATGGTAACAATGTTATATCCTGATCCGTTTACTGTAGGAATATTGTTAGTGTATGCGCTACCAGCATTTTCGTATTCTAAACGTAAAACTTGGTTTGCACCGTCAGTGACTACGTTAGTTACATACGCTGGGTTAGCACGGTTATTTAATGTTGCATAGATTGGAGTTTCGTAACTGTCAATACCTTCTGCAATAACGCCATATGTACCATATGAGCTGTTACCGTTAGTAGCACGTATACGAGCACCAAACTCTGACAAATAACCAGTATAACCATAGTATGAGAATACAGACACACACTCCGTTAACGCACCGTGTCCTGTTGCATATACACCAATACCGTCTGACAATACTTGTGTAAAGTCGTTAGCTAGGATAGAACGATTACCACCGTTGTGTAACGCTGCATCAATCTTCATACCTACACAACCGCTACCAAAGTTAGTAACGTTTTGTACGTAGCATGAGCGTACATTGCCCCATACGCTGTTATCATTTGGTCCAAAACCTGGATCAAGCGACACATAACTTCCTGCGGTTGGTCGACGTGTACCAAAACTATTTGGAACGGCCAATGCGCCAGTCATACCATTTAGTGTCATGTTGCGAATACCAGTACCATTACGTACATGGAATAAGTCAGTAGCTTGTGAACCGCCTTGACATGATAGATAAATTTGGATAAATCTTAATGATTTATAGTTGCCTGTTACATTTAAATCATAAATCAACGCCATTAAGTAGTAGCTTACATCTCTTATTAATTTGCTTTGTATAGAATAATAAGATATTTGAGCTGAACCAGTAGCACCGATTAATGAAATAGATGTTTGAGAACCAGTTCCTGGTTGAGTTGTGGTCAACGTCATTGTTGTATTTGTTGGAACAGTTAACACCCAGTACAATGTGTTTAGAGCTAATCCGCCAAATATGCCTCCTGCAACACCTGTCATAGTACCCGAAGCTGTTGACACAGAGTATGTAGAACCACCATAAGTTGAACTTAATGTAATATATCCAGAACCAATAGTTAAGATATAATATGTACCTGCAACTAGTTGTGGGTTACCTGAAGTTCCTAATGTTGAACCAGTTATCACCACTTGCATACCTACAATCAAGTTAGCAGTTGAGTTAACAGTGACTTGGTTACCACTTGATACAGTACCTGTAATTGTAAATGTTGCAGACACTGCGCTGTTAATTTGAACAGGATCACCAACAGTTAAATTGTGTGGTATACTTGTTGTAACAATATTGTTTGTCAATGATAATGATACAGGACTTCCTGATGAGCCAGTTGTCTGATACACACTAACAGTCCAGCTTGTTCCACTACCTGCTGTGATGTAAGTACCAGCTGATGCATTGCCCACAGTCATACCAATTGCAACTGCACCTGATACTACTGAACTAACAGTTAATGTGTATCCACTAATATAACCTGTGATACTTGCAGTAGTATTTGTAGTTGTTGTAATTGTGCCACCGTAGTTTGCAGTAGTCCAAGCGGCAGCTTCGTTTGCTAAGAAATTAATATTAGCACGAATTAACTCAGCGCCTTGAATTGTTGTTATTGAATTGTTATATCCGCTATAACTTTGATATGCTGTTACTCCATATCCTGGACCAGCAGTACCGTTATGTATTTTAGATATAATATTTTGCGGAGCTGCAACACCTACAGTTGCACCAGCTGTTAAGCCAGTTAAACTGTTAGTGATTGTAAGAGCAGTTCCACTCTTATAACTGTTTGTTACTGTAATTGTATTTGGAGTACTTAATACTGTAAAGTCTAATCCAGCCAATGAACCAACTACTGTAGTAATGGCAGATCCGCCACTAGTTAATGATAATTGGAAAGCTGTTGAAGTTGGAGAACCAATTACATAGTATGTTGTTGTAGCGCCTGTATATCCAGTAATACTACCTGTACTATATGTTGTGTTCAACACACCACTAATTTGAATTTGTGTACCTACACTTAAAATGCCACCGTTGTTAGTGCATGAGAACACGCCAGTAGTTGCTGTAATTGCCACATTGTTTAATGGAGTTACAGGGTTAACTGAATTAATCCAATATGTATCACCGTTAACTAATCCGCCAGCTGCATTAACAATAACTGTCATTTGTGCGTTTAATCCAAATGTTGCTCCAGTAATCGCACCTGTGCTGGTTGTAGTTGGTACTACTAATCCGCCTTGTGTGGTAGATAATGTAAACGTTGTTGAACCGTTTGTGGCAATAATATAGTATGTTGTAGCAGTAATTGTTGAATTACCGTTGATAGAACCTGTCGATAGTGTACCATTGACAGTAACCGCTTGTCCTACTGCTAGTGTTGTACTTGTGCAACTAAATGCCCCAGCTGTGCTGGTAATTTGTACACTAGACAATAATGGACTGCTTGTTAACGCTACCGCAGAACCACCTAATGTATTACTAATTTGAATAGTGCTACCTGATGGATTGATTACATAGTAGTATTGATTAAACACAATAGTGCCTAACATCACACCTGTAAAGTAAACTTTTTGTCCTGCAACAATACCTGAACTTGAAGCTGTAGCTGCAAGAGTAATTACATTAGTGCTTGTAGTAGTTGCAATCGCAGTTGTTGCAATATTGCTTGGCAAACTATTAAACACTACTGGCATATTTACAGACATTCCAGTTGTACTGTTTACTGTAATTAAGTTTGTACCAGTTGTAACTGCTGTCACTGGAACGCTTGGAGTTGTTCCAGTAATAGTTGTAGACACAGCCAATCCACCGTAGATACCATACACAGTTGCAGTCATTGAACCAGTTGCAGTTGCGCTAATGGCAAATACACTTCCACCAAAACTTGTGCTTAGTGTAAGTTGTGTAGAATTTAAAACTTGGTAAACATAGTATGTACCAGCTACCAAGTTACTAATAGCTGTACCAGCGATTGTAATTTGTAAACCAGGAACAATACCAGCTGTACTACCTAAAGTAACAAGGTTTGTACTTGTAACAACTCCTACTACTGGAGTTGTTACTGAGCTTACATTTTGACTATAATTTAATAACCAACTTGTTCCGCTACCAGAAATAATTGTTGTGCCAGTTGCAATACCAGTACCGCTGATTTGCATACCTGCTGAAATTGTTCCGCTGATTACGTTGGTAACAGTTAACAATGTTCCACTGATACTACCAGTGAATTGTGCAGAGTAAGATGGTTGTTGATTAATTTGTGCAACCATGTCATCAACTGTAGTTGAAACTTGCATTGCAGAACCAACGGATGCTATGTAACGTGTTTTTGCACCAATAAATCCAATTGCTCCATAAGTAGCATCTGCAAATTTAGTTTGTACGTTATTAATAGATGTAATTAATCTGTTAAATGCGCGGCCGTTAACGATACTGTAGAAGTTACCTCCTAATAATACGTCATAGCTTAGTGCTGTAATAACGTAACCTGCATCGCGAGTTGTTAGTGTTAAACTTGGACTTTCATTTTGATAGAAACGTTGTACCCACGCCTGAGCGTCATTGGCAATCAATGTTGCTTGTGATTGAATTGCATTAAATGATAACTGATTCAATGGTAATGCAAAATTGTAAGCACCTGAAACTACAGGAGTAATTGTAAATGTTCCTGTAATAGTTGTAGTTGTAGCTACAGTTTGACTTACACTAACAGTCCATGTTGTTCCACTACCAGATGTAATATATGTACCTGGATAAATTCCAGCTACTACTGTCATATTACCAGTTGCTGTTGATAAGACTGGACTAGTAGTTGTACCAAAATTGTACAATGTAACAGTACTTCCGCTGATACCAGCGATAATGTATGTTGTAGTTGTTAATCCACCAAACACTGCTTGGTTGCTATAACCGTAGTTTACGCTAAATGTAATTGGCATACCTGTTGCCAAACCAGTTACTGATGCTAGTGTAACAACGTTAGTAGAACCAGTTGTTGCAGTTGCAGTAGTTGTTAATGTTGCACCAGTAATACATTGACCAATTGCCAACCCAGTACCGCTAGCTACAGTTAATGTTGTTCCACTAATAGTACCTGTTGTTGTGCCAGTTGTTGTATTTTGATAACCGTTGTTAATCCAATAAACAATATCTGCGATACGTGCTTGTGCAAATGCAGCCGCTTGAGCCGAACCTGCTGTACCTGTTGTAAGCTGACTTGTTGAGTTACCAGCACTTGGAGTTACAGATGTCTTTTGAATAATTTGACTAATAATTGTAGACAATCTTGACAATGCTGTTGTAGTACCAAGAATGTATGGTGCTACTAGCACTGGTGAATTTAAACTGTAAAATGCACGTCCGGCAATTAGTGATTGATCATTACAACCGTAAGTCATATCATAGCAGATTGCATCAAGGATGTTACTTAAATCGCGTGTTGTTTCTGCTTGATAAGTTGAACTATACTGTGACCAAGTTGTACCAGATAGTGTATCATTTAAGTAATTTACAATTTCATCTTTGATGAACTGATAGTTATTTTGAATTTGTGTTACACCATAACCATAACTTGCTAACCATGCTGTACCACTAGATACACTATTGTAACCAGTTAGTGTTGGCATGTTAATGTTAGGTTCTTGAACAATACCTAATGCACCTGGATATCCACTATTTGTTGGGCCGCTGATAACTGTACCATTGGCAAACATGTTTTGGATAATTGCTGTGTTATTAACAATAAGGTTAATAGCGGCATCGTTACCGTAGTCACCAGTAGTAGTTGGAATACCTGCTGCTTGGTTACATGCGGCTGCAAGTAAGTAACTGATGTTGTTAATACAAATTTGTGTTGGAGATAATTGTGCTCCGCCTACTAAAGTTTCTGCACTTGGTACATATCTCCAGAATGCACGTCCTGAAATCATACTGTAGTATGTTGAACCTAACACCATATCGTATGACAATGCATCAACAATAGTACCAGCATCGCGATATGTTAATGACAGATTATAAACTATGTTAGGATATTGACGTGCAACAAATGATTGAATTTGTTGCTGTATGTAAGCACGTTTTGATTGAATAGCTGTAAAGGCTGATTGAGCAGCACTTGTTGCCCAACCGTAGTATGGTGCCACAGTACCTGATAAACTTGCACCTGAACTTAAACTACCACCATTAGAAGGTGTGTTAGTACCATTCAACCAGTTAATCACGTTACCAACTAATGCTTGTGCGTATGTACCAGCATTAGATGAACCTGCTGTGCCACTTGTACTTTGTGATACAGCATTGCCGGATGTTCTTGTTACAGCTGAAGCTGTAACAATTTGTCCAATAATAGTTTGGATACGAGTTAAACATGCTGTTGTTGCAGTAGTGTATGCACTTTGAATAGAGTTATTACCTAAACTAAAATATCCAAGACCTTCAATTTGACTTTGTGTGTTACCACCATAAGTCATATCATAGATAATTGCGTTCAATAAGTATCCGATATCGCGTAATGTTTGTCCTTGGTATGTTGCACCCATTGATGTCCATGCTGAATTGTAGTTAACATTCATGTAGGCTGCAATTTCAGTTTGTAAGAACGCAATGTTATTTTGAATTTGTGTTACACCATAGCCATAGCCAGTTGTATCACCTGTAGTGTTACCTGTATATCCACTAACACCTAATCCTGTAATAGAATATGCTGTGTTAGTTAATGTACTGGTGTTATAACCAGTTGGAGTTGTTAATGTATATGTTCCTGTGTTTGGAACAGTAACAGTACTACTGCCAGCATAGGTAATTGTTGAAGTACCAGCACCTGGAATTGAACTTAAACCACCACTTAAAATACTCTGAATCAATGTTGTATTTGAAATAATACTTTGTGTAGTTGTTGGTAATGTTGGTGCAGAACCATTAATATACTGTTGTGAGTATGTGTTACCAGTTGTTTTTGTTACTGGAACATTGCTGACAATCGCTGGGATTAATGATTGGATACGATTTAATACAGAAACTGTTTTAGGTTTATCGTTTCCTAAGTATGGTTGTGCTGGAGCAGTTTGAACAATAGTACTACGTAGCTCGTCGCCTAAGATAGCAGTATCCAATGGAACTACAATCGGACCATATTCATTATATGTACCAGTCTTCAAGTAAATTGAAGTATGTGGGCGTTGTAACTGAGGAATATTTGCGTATGTTCCTGCTGTCAACGCACCGGTAATAATAGATAACAACCCTTGTGCAGTACTTAGCGCACCAGATTCTGCTGTGTAGCTTGTATTAATTTGTTGTATTGCACGAGCAGCTACTGGCACGTTGTTTAATGCTTGATAGTTGTTGGCCGGTGCCACATTATTAACAGCTGATGCCATTAATGTGTTATTCAAATAACTTATACTTGCAATCCATACTGGCATTTCAATTGTTGCATTTGTTGTGATAAACGATGTTATAGTTGCAAAAAATGCTTGAGTTGCTGTAGATACTTTGTAATTGCCGCCGTGTGTTAAGTCAAAAATTACACAGTCAATAATTGTACCTGTATCACGTTCTGCTTTACTTGCCACATAAGAAAAATAACCAGTCATCGGTGTGCTACTATTTGATAAAGTAGAAGCAGTCGATGAACCATATGTTGTACAAATTTCAAATGTTGTTGTAGTTGGAATACTATAAACATAGTAAGTTGTTCCAACAGTTACGCCACCAGTAGTACCTGTAAACACAATTGGCATGCCAATATACATGTTACCAGTATTACCAGAAGCCAACGTGAATACGTTTCCTGTACTAGATGCAGATGCAATAGACCATGTATAGTTGTATGATATCCAGTTATTAACTTCTTTCATCATAAACTGTTTGTTTATGGTTAATAATGTACCAGCATTAGTGTTTAAATATCCTTCTTCAACTTGTTTACAAGCGAATAATAAACTTGCCCATGGTTTATCTAAAGTTAAACCTTGTCCGTTACCGCTAATGTCTACACCGTTTGGCGCAACATAAACGATATTGTTTAACAAACCATAATATTGCCATGATGGAACGTTACCGTTAACACGCAACACTTGTCCGTCTGTACCGATTGGTAAACGTGTAGCACCGTTTGTGCCGTAATAAACAATGTCACCTGTTGTGGTTAGGACACCAGAGTCAGCACCAGATGCTAACAAGTTCCAGTAAGTTGCTGTTACATCATTGTCTGGGCGGTTGCCTGAAGTACCAACGTGTGCGCTAACACAGATGTAACTGCTATTACCAAAGTAAACAGCATCACCTGCTACATAAACTGTACCACTTACCCAAGTAACAGCATAACCTGTATAGGTGATAGCTGTGATAACTCCGCTAGAAACACTGCTAACAGTAACAATAATATTGTTTGCTGGTGTTAAACCGCCTACTGCTGTACCTAATAATGTAATTGTATCGTTAACGTTATAACCTGAACCACCGTTGTTAACTGTTACGCTATAGGCAGTATTAGTAGTTGTTACGTTAAATGTTGCACTGGTACCGCTGCCTGATGTTGTACTTTGTGCAACTGCTGAATATGTTGCGCTAGTTGCATTCCAACGAATACCTGAATTCAAACGTGACCAGTATGTTGCAAATGGTGGTGTTGGGTTCGTTGTACCAGTAACAGAACCAGTTGCTGTTGTTAATGTAATTGCACTTCCGCCAGCTGTTAGGCCAACTGTAATGCTTGTACCTGACGCAGTAAGAATATAGTAAACTGTTCCAGTGGTGTTAATTCCACCAAAACTAGTACCAGTAAATGTGATTGGTAACCCAACTGCTAAATTTGCTGTTGAGCTAACTGTGATAACGTTAGTCACTGCTGTCGTTGCAGTTGCAGTAATTGTTTGTACACTACTGTCTTTAACAGCTACATAAGTGAAACCGCCTAAACGTACAACATCACCAACTTGGTAAGATGTCGAACTGACCCAATCTCCAGAATAAACTAATCCTGAAGTGAATACTTGCCAGTAACTAGTTGCTGTAGATGGAACTTGTGCAATGTTATTTTGAATTGCTGTGTATGTATAACCACCATAAGTTACTACATCACCTTGTACATAAGTTGTTCCAGCACTCCATGAATTTTCAAATTCAAATCCTGCAACAAATAATGTAAATTTAGTTGTGTCAATAGTTGTTCCAGATGAAGTATGCGGAGTTGTACAAATCCACAAATCAGCACCGTACTTAACAATATCGTTTAATTTATAACGTACTGCACTTCCGTTCCATGCACCAAGATAATTAATACCTTGGTTAAATGTATCCCAGTAACTTGAGTTAGCTTCTAAGCCTAAAGCTATGGTATTAGCACTAACGTGGGCTGTGTTACAAACGTATGTTGTTCCACCGTAGTAGATTAAATCACGTAGTTTATAACGTGTATTTGTAGTCCATGCATTGGACCAGTTAAAGTTTGCGGCAAATGTTGACCAATTGCTCTGACTAGCTTCTAATCCTAGCACATTAGTACCTGTAATTGTACCCAATGTAGTTGCAGAATATGTACCTGTTAAGGCAAAAGTTACATTAGTAGTTGTACAACTAACAACTGTAAAACTAGTGTTAACAGTATTAACAGATCCGCTTGTTGATGTTGGACTAAATCCAGCTAAAGTAATTGTTGCGCCAACTACATATGGTTGAACTGCTTGTGTTGCAAATGTTAACGTAGCAGTTCCAGCTGAAACAGTAATTCCTGTTACAGTGATTGATGCAGTTGAACTTACGCTAGTATGCGCTGTGTTACATTCGTAAACGATTCCGCCATAAAGTGCTAAATCACCTACGTTATAATAAGTAGAATTGCTCCAGTTGCCTTTCCAAGAAAGACCGTCTGCAACTAAATTCCAGTAAGGTGTTACGTTGTTTAAATCTGTTGTAAATAACGATGAGCTCGTATTGCTTATAACGCAAATGTAAGTTTTTCCACCATTCGTAACCACATCGTCAACGACGTATGAAGTGCTTGGTTGCCATGTACCTTGGTACACAAACTTAATTCTACCTAGTTTAAATTCTGCCATTTTATTCTATTCCTCTGATAGTATTTATCGTTATTAAAACATTGTGGTTTTATGCCAGGCATTTCTTGCAAAGAAGTCTAATGCCGCTAATTCGCCGTCTACGCCAATATTTTGTGCGCCGGTACCAGGGCTTACTCCAAAATATACCTTGCTAGCCATTTTAGTAGTTGAACCTGCAACTCCTTGTGGAATTGAAGACGTTATTAAATTGACACCGCCGACTACTGTTGAACCTGCAATTAATTCGCCAGTATATGTGTTAGATCCACCTTGACTTAAACGCCCTGTTAAGTACGTTTTGATAGCTCTCTGTGTTGGAACCACTGCATCTGAGTTAGCAGTAAATGTTCCGTCTGTACTAAACTGTGTAACAACTACACTTGAGCTACCAACTGCAATTCCGCCTAAACTTAGTGTTTGTAGACCAACTAGTCCAAACTGTGTTGCACTTAATGTAACTGTACCCGTTGCTTGTTCAACTCCAAATAATCCGCCAACTAAGAAGTTACCATCCTGGTCAGTACTGGTATAGAATACACGACCTTGGTTAGTTTCAACTACTTCATTATTTGGTTTTTGGTTAGATGAATTAACGTTTGGATAATTCGTTTGTGCAAAATTACCAACACCTATGCTCAAGAAGTCATGGTTTGTTAATCGGCACTGACTGTATAACTGTCTAATTGTAACTTGCGTAGCATTTGCAGGACTTAATGCGTTAGTCATGCTTGGTGATAACTGTACTGAAGCTTCGATGAACGGAGCTTGTGTACCGTATACAGCAGTAGCACTTGTAACTTTATAAATCTGAGGGTTACCAACGATAGTCAAGTTACTACCAACTAACGGAATACTGCTCAAGTTATTCATAATCACAGTATAACCAATTTGATATGTATCAGCATAGCCGTTACCTGTAATTGAAATAGCTGTTGAGCTAGTGTTATATCCATTACCTCTACTGATAAATGTCGGGTTAGATAATGCATTATTACCAATACGAGCTGTCACTTGCGATATTATTGAAATGTTAAAGTCGGTAAATGTAGCTGTTGGATTACTTGTATAGTTAGATCCTGGTTCCCATAGAGACACAGATGTCATAACGGACGAGTTAATACTTGGACGCCCTTGTGCTCTAATACCTGCTGAAATAATTGTTCCGTTGTAAGGACTGTTACCAGATAAAGTAGTAAACACACCTTTATCAACTGTTCTTAGTGTAAATGTTACTCCGGTAATTACTCCTGTACTTACTGTAGTTACAATTGAATTATCACTTAATGTCGCAGATAATGTAAATGTTGTTGAACCGTTTGTGGCAATAATGTAGTATCTTGATGATGCTAATGTTGTGTTTCCACCAACTGTTCCGCTTGAGAATGTACCAGTCATAACAACTTGTTGTCCAATAACTAATGTAGTAGCACTACAAGAGAACGAACCAGACGTGTTGGTAATTTGAACATTGGACAAGGTTCCGTTAACAGTTAACCCTGCGTAGCCAAATGTCATAGCACTATAAGGATAACTTGTTATAGTATTTTGATTCCACCACAATCCGCTATCAGTCTTATAGCTGGTAGTATTGTTGTTAGATACAGTCAAGAAGCATCCTTGACCGTAACTGATTAATGTACCGCTTACATAATTGTTAGATTTGTACCATGTTACGCCATCAAAACTGTAGGCTGCATATAGCCCGATACCACTTTGTACTGCTACAAATCTACCGTTACCAAATGCCAGTCCAGTATAGTTAGGAATTCCTACTATGAATGATAAGCCAGTTAACGATCCTGCTGTGGTTGTAATAGCACTACCGTTGATAGAAGTTGACAATGTAAATGTTGACAAACCATTTGTGGCAATAATATAATACACATTACCAGATGTGTAACTGTTAATTGCACCAGTAGCTCCTGAGTTAATAATTCCTGAAATTAATACCGCTTGGCCAACAACTAGAGGAGCACTAGCTGGTGTACAACTAAATTGCCCAGCTGATCCAACTGCTGCTGTACCAGAAAGAACTGTAGAATTTGTCGGTAATGCTGCTGGTTGCCAAGTTGTACCGTTTGAACTCCAAACACCTTCGCCAGTTGATGACATTGCAAAGAATAAACCTGCTCCGTATGCTAGACTTGTCCAAACTCCAGTTGTTGCAGAGTTTGTAAATGTTGTACTAGCATTAGTTCCGTCAAAATGTAATAATAATACAGTTACTGGATCTGCTGTAAACGCAGCTGCCGCTGGTGTAAATGTTGCTGTATATCTACTTGCACCTTTTGTAATTCTTAATTCATCTATATTACCGCCAAACCATCCTGCACTGCTCCATCCTGAGCCTACAACTAACGGTCTTGCTGAATAGAAGTTTGAATCTGAATATGTTGTAGATTGTAAAGTTCCGCCTACAAATAATCTTGTTGCGCCACTAGTTCTAGATAACGCCACATGTGTCCATGTATTTGTGCTTAATGTACTATTACCTACAATCACATACGCACCGTTGATATATACACGAACGTTGCCTGATGTGTTTGTATCTATTGCAATAGCGGCATCGATTGAAGCTGTTCTAAAATCTAATATATTTTGTGCTGTAGAAGTTGATGAAATATACACCCATAATTCAACAGTAAAATCTCCTGCGCCAAAGGCAAAATCCGAATTAGATGGTATTGTAATATTGCTGTTAGTTCCGTTAAGGCTTAAACTTGCAGTACCAAATTCATATGTACTTGTTGATAATTGTGCAGATCCAGCAGCTGTTATGGTATTATCAGTTACTAGGGTCGACGCAGTCCAACTTGCACCATAATTTGTAGTATATGCCGCGTTAGTTGTTCCAGATGCAATGGCTACAAATACTCCATTACCATATACAATGTTGCTCCATGTTGCACTGCTTGGCATTGTAGTTGTTCTCCAACCTGCGCCGTTAGAATTTGAATATGCAACAATATTCGATCCAGTAACAGTTGCTATCCAATAGTTGTTACCAAATGCAAGTGATGACCAGTTATAAGTTCCTGGACCAGGTAATGTAATTGCTGACCAAGTAGATCCATCGACTGATACCGCTCCAGTAGTACCGCTCGATGGCAATGCCATGAATATAGTATTACCATTTGCAATAGCTGTGTAAGTAACACCCGGTGATAGAGAAACTACACTAGATGCCGCAGTTTGACTAAAAGATGGTGCGGCAAAAATTGCTCTAGGCTCTATGTAGTATGCACTAGTACTGGTTAACACGTTAGCGATTGGTGTTCCTGGATTAACGTGGTCAAAGCCACTAGCACCCATTTGCATAGTACCTGTGGCGCTAGTTAATGTTAAAGGTGTGCCACCTTGTGTAGTACTAATTTGAATATTGTAACCACTAATAGATGTTACATAGTAAACAGTAGTTCCACTTACTCCACCAAATACTGAGGTAGAGAATGTAGCGTTCATAGAGCCAGTAGCATTGGTAACTACTAATTTAGCGTTAGTTGAAGTGCCTGTCATAGAACCAGCACCTGGAGTACCTGATAAAGTAAGTGCTGTTGGACAAGTTTTAACTATCATTGCTCCTACCGCAGTACCTAATGAAATTGCTGTGCCTGCAACACCGCCGGTAATTGTTGCACTAACTGTAATTTGACTAGTACCCGAGTTAATCGACTGAATGTAATAAAGTTGTTCAGCTGTAATACCACCAAATGCTAATCCAGTAAATTTAATTGGTTGGTTTACAACCATTCCAGTTATTGAACTTACAGTAATATAGTTTGATGTTACTGCGGTAGCAGAAGCAGTAGCAGTAATTATAGTTGAAGTAATTTGGAAAGTACTTGCATCTATAATATTACTGATATAATATTTTGTACCTGTAACAATGTTAGCATCGAGAATTGTTCCACTAAACACAATTGGATTTAAAGGAATTAATGATCCAGTAGGCCCTGTTAAAGTGTTAACTCCGCCTGCTGATGCTGTTACTGTTGTAGTTACCAATAAAGATGACACAGTAAAATTATAGCTATCAATAACATCGTTAATATAATAAGTTGTACCTAATGATAGTCCGCCTAATGATGATCCTGTAAACTGAATAGGAATATTTGGAATCATGTTCGATGTACTAGCAGCAGTTAGGTATCTATAATAATCTGGATAACTCATGTTCATGCTTCCTGACAGTACTGTTGATAACTGCCATGTTGCACCATATTGAGTAGCTGAAATTTGTATCAAGGTTGCTTGAGACCCGGTACAAGTTGATGTTTGCGGTTTGCTAACAGTCCATGTTGTTCCACTGCCGTTAGTTACATAAGTACCAGCCAATACACTTCCACCAGTTAATAGTTGTCCAATTTCCAATGTACCTGTTACAGTTCCTGTAACTGTTAAAGTTGAACCACTAATAGTTCCTGCAAAAGAACCAGTACTATTATCAATTCCTACAATATAATAAGTGTAGGTGCTAGTAACTGTACTAAATGTACTTCCGCTAAATGTAATTGGCATGTTAAGTGCCAACGGAGCTGTTGTTGCTACCACAAGCACGTTAGTAGTACCACCAAATGCAGCAGTTACTACCATACTAGTGATAGAAGTTTGACTTACTAGTGTTGTGTAGTAAGTAGGAGTAAACTGAACTGGTAAGTTCAAATATAGTTTACTTAGATCTGTTCCTGTTTGAATAGTCAACAAATTGCTACCGCTAGCAGTTTGTGTAATAGACATTGATTCAAAACCTTCTTGTAGTACTTGTATTACTTTAGTTGAATTATTATAAGTTGAAATATATCCATACTGCCCAGCACCTGTACCAGACTGGATGAACACACGCATACCTAAATAATTATTCACACCTTGTTCAGTTGTTGCCAGTGTTACTGTATTAGAAGTGCCGGTAACCGCGTTGTTCGATGCTGTTACATAGCCTAGCCCGCCTGTAATTCCGTTTGAGTCAGCTGTAATACGAGCATTAAACACAGCGCCTGAACGTAATTCATCTCCAAGTAATACAGCACCTGAACCTGCACCAACAATTTCATAATTACAATAGGCTGTAAATGTAGTCGATTTTGTTTCAAGATAAAAGTCTGGAGAGAATCCACTATTTGATATTTCTGCTTGTGCTGCATAAAATATGCTAAATGTACCTGCAACTGGACTGGTGTAACCTTGAGGATATACTCTGATTTGTAAAGAGTTGTTAATACCTGCAACGTCTTGTACTGCTAGCCAAATTCTATACCAACCTGGTACTAGTGTTTTTTGGGCGCCGTATTGCACAGGGGTAAACGCATTTAACGTGCTACCTGCGACAGTATAAGTTCCAATGCTGTACGGAGTACATACGTTTGTACTTACGTTATACGAAATACCGGAAGTTAATGATGCTGTACCAGAAAATATACCTTGTAAATCAACAGTAGTTGATGTACCTGCATATACGTACATACTTAATGTGTAACTTTGAGAACTGCCAGATGGAACTGTTCCAGACACACTTGCACTTGCAATTCCTGATCCACTTAATCCTGTAACAGTGATAGTTAAATCATTAACTCCAGTTACTCCGCCTAAGTTGGCACCAGTAATTAAAATTTGGTTTGTTACAGCGTATAAAGATCCTGGGTTTGCAACACTAATTACATATTGTGCATTAGTTACATAAACATTAAATGTTGCTCCAGAACCGGAACCAGAAATTGAAGTTCCGCTAACACCTGTATATGTTGCACCGGCAGGATTAATAGTTATGTTTTGATACAAGTAACCTGTACCTTGAGTACTCTTAGTTCCTGTTAACAACCAACCTTCTGTGTAGCCTGTTGGAGCTGTTTCGTTTTTAATAAATGTAATATTACCATCTGTATTCCAAGGACTTGCAATAAAATTATTACTATTTTGAAGTAAATTAGTTGTTGGATTAATGTATCCTGAACCTGCATTTTGAAAGTTTAATTTTAACAATTGACTTGCTGTACCAAAAGCACTAGCTACTGTAGCTTGAGTCTGTGTAGATTCGTTAAAAATTGTTCCTGTTACAGGACTTTCGTTAACGTCATAACCTTCGCTAACTGCACCGTATGTACCATATGAGCTGTTACCGTTTGTTGAACGAATACGTCCACCTGCTTCTGCAAAGTGTCCTATGTAATTATAGTATGAGAACACTGAAACACATTCTGAAATAGCGCCAGAGCCAGTGATGTATACTCCAATACCATCACTTAATACTTGGGTGTAGTCATTATGCAACATAGATTTGCTACCACCGCCGTGTAACGAACCATCAACTTTGGTACCTACACAACCAGTACCAAAGTTGGTAATATTTTGCATATAAGGACTACGACGAAGAATCCATACACTAGTGTCATCCGGTCCGTTTCCTGGATCAAGCGAAGTATATGCTCCACCTGATGGGCGAGCTAATCCGTAAGCATCTTGTGCTGTTAATGTTCCTAACAATCCAAACATTGAAAAATTACGCATTGTTGTGCCGTTACGCATTAAGAACATGTTTTTCAAACAATCGCCTGCGTAACACAGCATAGATCCTGAACCGGTAGTTAACGTCACTGTTTGACCTGTACAAGTAAATGTCTGATACAAGCCTGCATTAGTTGCGGCTGCTGACATAACAACTGTTGACACGCCACTAATAGCCTGAGTAAATGATACAATAGTTGTTCCTGCTGGAATATTTGGTCCAGTGATAGACATACCAACTGTTAATTTTATAATATTAGAAACGTTAACTAGTGTATTGCTATTTGCAACAGAAGTTCCTACGATAGTTGTAGTTGCAGCGTTTGCAATTTGAAAACTAGTAGAAGTTATTGAACTACCAATAATGTAATATGTTTGTCCTGATACTACACCACCAAATGTTGTACTTGCATTGTTAACATAAGGGCTAATAAATTGCATTGGCATTTGATCAGTTAGACCAACTGTGCTGTTTACTATTACTGTATTAGGGCCGCCGATTGTTTGTGTGCAATAAAATTGTACGCTAGTTGCTGGTTGTACTGTAGTACTTCTTAATTCATCACCTATGATTGAAATATTTTCATAAACTGTAATAGGTAATGATTCGTTATAAGTTCCTGTTTTTACGTTAATAATTGCAGTAAGTCCTGTGTTAGATGCAGGAACCAAATAGGTATTTTGATTAGTTAATGCTGTAATTAAAATACTCATCAAAGAATTAATTTCTAAAGTAATGCCTGCTTCAGCGGCTCCTGTTGATGCTGAGAAATATTGCGGAACATAATTAGCACCAGCCACACCATTTAATGTTTGATAACTAACAGTTGGCGCTATATTCGAAGCTACACATTGCATTAGATACAACAAATAATTTAATGATGGTGGGAAGTATTGAATAGATGCTTCTACTAAACTGTTTACAAATTGTGTACTGCTTCCATAGAAGAAAAATTTCAAAGTTGCTGCAACAATTTGACTGTTGCCACCGCGTTGCATATCATATACTAGAGCGTCAATAATATAGCCTGCGTCACGTTGAGTGTAAGTTGGATCCCATAAACTAGTTGGGCTAAATGGACTAATGCTGTTGTTCATTTGATACAACATCCATTGATACATTTCGGTAATCATCCACACTTTATTAGCTACAAAGGCTGCTGAAGTTAACGGAAAATATGCGCCTGCTCCGACAAAATTACAAGCATATTTGATTGTTTGCCAAGGTTGGTCCCAGTTAGTACCAAATGTTGGAATATCCTGGCCGCCAATCGCATCGACATAATAAACAGACGGCGCAACGTTAATTTTTGACCAATTAGGTACTCCGTTTGTATCTCTTAATAGATAAGTTGTTGGGCCAATATGTACTGGTGTATATGCACCATTTTGGAATGTTTCAAGGTCGCCATAAGTTGTCATCGCATTATTTTTATTGTGTGCGATTAACAATGTCCAGAAACTATTTGTAGTATCTTGATCAGGTCTGCTAGCAGATGATGACAAGTGTTCTTGTATACAAGTGTAAGTTCCGTTAATCCATGTAACAACGTCACCTGTTGTATAAGTTGATCCTAATACCCAACGATTGTTCCACTGTTTACCTGGAATTAGTATTTTCCAGTAAGTTGATGTGACACCGTAGAATGTAAGATTTTGCCCGTTGGTTAATGTGCCGTCTGGCCTTCTATCTAAAATTAGTGTATTTGTATTTGTATTGATAGAAGAAACAGTTTGTCCTAGTGTAAATCCAACACCTGACACTATCATACCAACAGATATGCCTGACACCGATGAAAGCACTACTGTAGTGCCCGAACTTCCTGAAGATACATATACTCCAATTGAAGTACCAGTACTTGGAGAATTGCCATAAGTAGTACCAACGGCTTCATACAACATACCGTTTCTGCGAACAACCGAACCAATGTTATACGAAGCGCCAGTCATCCAATCATTTTGTATACTATAACCTTGATTGAATATTGCCCAGTTTGCGTTATAAACAGATGGAAGTAAATTAACATTATTTGCGGTGATACTAATATAAGCATCGCCTCCATATATAACCGCATCGCCTAATTCATAAGTTGTAGTAGAATTCCAGACTGCTTTAAAATCCGATCCTGGAAGCCATACTGCCCAATTAGATGTTCCTGTGAATACTGGAGATTCTGAAGTATGTCCTGTTAGACAGATATAAATGTTTGCATTAACTTGAACAAGATCATTTGCTTTATATCTTGTAGTTGGAGTCCAAATGCCTGCATAGTTAACACCGCTAAAATAAACTGTCCAATTAGATTGATTTGCTTCTAATCCTAAAGATACTGATCCAGCACTAGTGTGATTAACTGTACACTCGTATACAATACCACCATATGCAATTATATCGTTGACACTATAAGCGGTACCTGGTTGCCAAGTTGGATGCCAACCGGTAGCGTAAGTATAAACTGACCAATCACCGTTGGCAGCATCTGTGGCAAATACACTACTAGTATGAGAATTAACACAATAATAAGTTATACCACCGCTGATTACAATATTACCCAAACTATATAATGTGGCACTGGTCCAAGGTCCTTTGAATGTTTTACCATCCATCATTAATTTCCAATATGGATAAGGACTTGCGTTTAAATCATTATAAAAATTTGAGCTAGCGGTATTAGGTACTAGACAAACATAAGTTTTACCTTGATATTGTACTACGTTATCACGTGCGTATGCGGTAGACGCTGACCAAGCACCTGCCCAGTTATAGCGTAATCTACCAATTTTAAATTCTGCTGCCATGTTATATCTTTCCTATTAAGTCGCTGAAATTGTTTGTGATGCTGTATATGTGTAAGGTTGATTAATTCTTACAACTAATTCGCCAGTACTATCTATATAGTAATAACAGTTTTTGTTATCCCAGCGATATTGATCAAACACTAAATTTGGATAAGGACGACTATGATCAGCAGCTAGTCGTCCGTCAAAATAATCTACTCCATACTCAAAATTTTCAAAGTTATTTGCGGTAGTCCCTGGCACGTTTAATACCAATGAAGCTGAACTAGTTAACTGGTCAATTTTATAAAAATAAATCTGTCCATCTTGTGTTCCGCCATCTTGTCGTGCTAATGCGTAGAAATATCTAGGATTTCCTTCACCTAACAAATCATTTAAATTATATTCATTACCTATATAGTATGTCATATTTTATCCTTAACTTATTTCTACCCAACTCATAACACAATCAATACTGTTTGCTGTATTGGATGTTACAATTACATTAGTACTAGGTGTTAAAATTAATTTTTCTCCACCAGTTACTGCACGTAAACTTGTATTTGGTGCAATCGTTACACTATTTACATAATATGCAACTGTGCCCGAAACAGTATTTTGGAGTTGTATGCTAGCTTGAATAATACTTGGAGTAGTGTTTGTCAAACTGAATCCAATAACTGTTGTGTTTGCACTTGCGTTACTTTGTAATGGACTAGCTGTAACAGTTCCATACACACCAGAAGTTGCGGTTGCTGCGCCTGTAGTTGAATTTGAAAAGGTTACACTTGATGTTGTACACGCGGTGACTACATAATATCCGTTGTATCCAGATATAGATACTCCTGATACTACAATACCTAATCCAACAACAAATGGCGCAACTGATTGGGTGGCAAATGTTAATGTCACTGATCCAGTTGTTGGACTACTAGGTGTTACCGCAGTAATACTTAAACTTGTTCCTATTCCTGTGTAAAATACATTCTTAAAAGCTGTTGTCATAATCTTATCCTAATGATAGCACTATTCCTAATGCTATGTCTGTTGCTTGGCTAGTTGATACACCAGTCGCTGCACCTGCAACAGACACCCAACTACTACCATTGTAAATTTCTACATACTGTTCATCAGTATTAAAACGCATCATACCAGTAGTAACATACAAAGCAGAAGGGTAATTGTTGTTGTTACCTACTGGAATTACAATACCATTTGTACCAGTAACTTGTACATAACCACTACCAGTTTCTGCAATAGTTGTAACTGCATTACTAACAGTATTTGTAATTGTGTTGTTATTGAATAACAAATTACCTATTTGAACGCCACCAGTTCCGCTAGTAGTTAAATTAATATTAGTGTTTGAACTAGTAGCACTAATAGTGGTTCCGCTAATAGTTATACCGCTAGTTTGAAACTGAGTAGTATATAGTCCTGTACTGTTGATATAGGCTGTATTTGTATTATTTGCATAGAACCTAATAGTGTTATCGCCAGCGCCTGGACTAGATTCTGGAGTAATATATGTTTTTCCGTCTACACTTTGTACTCCGCCCAAGTTTTGCCAATAGCTTCCACTGTATCCTTCATAACGGGACAGATCCGTATTATAACGAACCATTCCGTTACTAGCAGGACTAGGACGCTGTGCATTTGTTCCAATTGGTAAAACTAAACCGCCGTTGTTATTAATTACAACATCGCCGCCTGCTTGTGGATCTAAGTAAATGTTAGCATTTGATCCTGTACTTGAAATAGTATTGCCGTTAAAAGTTAAATTTTCAACAATAACATTTCCAGATCCATTAGCTTGTAAATTTAAATCTAAATTGCTTTGAGTAGTAGTAATTGTACTACCACCAATACTAATATTTGGAATAACAAATGTACCAGTAAGTACAAGGTTACCACCAATTGTTAAATTGCCGCTAGTTGTAAAATTACCAGTTTGATTATAGTTACCAGTTTGTGTAACAGCTCCGGTAATGCCAACAGCCGCTAGTGTACTTGCGCCAGTTACTCCTAGTGTACCGCCAACCGTAGCATTTCCATCTAACTGTGCGTTGCTGGTAATTTCAACTTTTTGTCCGCTGTATGGTGTTAATACTAAATTGGTTGATGTAGTAGTACCAGTAATAGTGCTACCAGAAATAGTTAGATCAGGTAATGTCAATGACCCGCTTGAAGTAATTGCACCCGAGTTAATAGTACCACTAGTTGTAAAATTACCGCTATTTTGTGTAAAGTTACCAGTTTGAGTTAATGTACCAGTAATACCAACAGCCGCTAATGTACTTGCACCAGTAACACCTAGCGTTCCTGTAACACTTAAATTATTATCAACCTGGGCACCGCTAGTAATCTCAACTATTTTGCCAGTATAAGGAGTTAATACTAAGTTTGTGTTAGTAGTAGTACCAGTAATAGTACTGCCACTGAATGATAAATCTGGTAATGCTAATGTGCCGCTACTGGTAATCGATCCAGAACTTATAGTTCCACTCGTTGTAAAACTACCACTTGATTGTGTAAAGTTGCCAGTTTGAGTTAGTGTTCCAGTAATGCCAGTAGCGGCTAATGTTGTAGTTCCAGTTACACCTAATGTACCTGTAATGTTTACATTATTATCAAACTGAGCATTACTGGTTATTTCAACTTGCTGACCAGTATTTGCAGTTAAGGTTAAATTAGTATTTGAAGTAGTACCAGTAATAGTACTACCGCTAAATGTCATGTCAGGTAGTGTTAATGTTCCGCTACTGGTAATCGATCCCGAACTTACAGTTCCGCTAGTTGTAAAATTGCCGCCTGTTTGTCCAATTGCTCCGGCTACCGTTAGTGTTCCGGTAATGCCTGTTGCGGCTAATGTTGTAGCGCCTGTAACTCCTAATGTACCAGTTACACTTAAATTTTGATCTACACTGGCGCCACTGGTAATTTCAACAATTTTGCCAGTGTAAGGTGTTAATACTAAGTTTGCATTGGCATTTATACCAACAATAGCACTTGCAGGAGTTGAACTATCAGTTCCGCTTAAGATTAAATCAGGTAGTGTTAATGGTCCTGAACTAGTAATTGCGCCTGAACTAATTGTACCACTTGTTGTAAAGTTTCCAGTTTGATTAAAGTTACCAGTTTGTGTTAATGTTCCGGTAATGCCTGTTGCGGCTAATGTTGTGGCACCGGTAACACCTAATGTTCCGGTTACACCTAAATTTTGATCTACACTAGCACTACTGGTTATTTCAACAATTTTGCCAGTGTATGGTGTTAGTGTTAAATTTGTGTTAGTAGTAGTACCAGTAATTGTACTACCACTTAGAGTCATATCAGGTAGCGTTAAGCTACCACTTGATGTAATAGCACCTGAATTGATAGTGCCACTAGTTGTAAAGTTTCCGCCAGACTGACTAATAGCACCGTTTACTGTTAGTGTACCAGTAATACCTGTTGCAGCTAATGTACTTGCTCCAGTTACACCTAATGTTCCTGTTATACTTGCATTGTTATCAAACTGAGCCGCACTTGTAATTTCAACAAGTTTGCCGCTGTAAGGAGTAATTACTAAATTTGTATTTGTTGTAGTACCAGTAATAGTACTACCGCTAAATGATAAATCAGGTAATGTTAATGTGCCGCTTGAAGTAATAGCACCAGAATTAATAGTTCCACTAGTTGTAAAATTACCACCAGTTTGTCCAATGGCTCCAACTACTGTTAATGTACCTGTAATGCCTGTAGCAGCTAGTGTACTTGCTCCAGTAACGCCCAATGTTCCTGTAACTGCTAAGTTGGTATCAACTTGAGCACTGCTAGTAATTTCAACTAGTTTACCTGTATATGGTGTTAATGTTAAGTTTGTATTTGTGGTAGTACCGGTAATAGTACTACCGCTAAATGTAATATCTGGTAATGTTAAACTACCACTGCTTGTAATAGCACCTGAACTAATTGTACCTGTTGTAGTAAAATTACCACTTGATTGCCCAATATTTCCAGTTACAGTTAATGTACCAGTAATACCAGTAGCCGCTAATGTTGTGGCGCCAGTTACTCCTAATGTTCCACCAACAGTAGCATTTCCTGTAACTGCTAGTGTGTTGCTAGGAACTGTAACACTTCCGGTTCCATTTGCTGTTAATTGTAAATTACTGTTAGTTCCTGTGCTGGTAATTGTATTACCATTAATAGTCATGCCACTGGTTGTAAACGTAGTTCCGTATACGTTATTCCAATATAAACTATTTGTACCTAAATTGTATGTTGCAGTTGCTGCAGGTATTACGTTACTATTAATATAAGAATTAATTGTTAACGTATTAGCGTTAGAAGCGCCAATTGTGGTGTTACCGCTTAATGTACTTGCACCACTTACTGTTAATGTGCCACTAGCTGTAAAATTAGTTGTATTTAAAGTTGTAGCTGTTACAGTATTTGTATATAATGTAGCCCAAGTTAACAAACTTGAACCTAAATTATATGTGTTATTAGCATTAGGTATAATATTACTGTTAACTTCTGCATCAAAAGTAACAGTATCGCCACTGTTTGCGCCCAGTGTAATATTGCCGTCGGCTGTAATATTACCAGTAGCGTGTAAGTTACCAGTGACTAATACGTTGTTGTTTAATTGAATAGTTCCAGTACCATTAGCGGTGATATTAATGTTATCATTTGCTACAGTATTAGAAATTGTGTTGCCGGTAATACTAAAATTACCAACACTGATTGTTCCTTGGTATACTACACCGCCACTTGCCGGAGTTAAATTAATTGTTGAATTTGAACTGGCAATTGTGTTGCTACTTATAGTAAAAGTAGCGATAGTTGCTTGGGTAGTTACATTAAGATTTGTGGTATTTGTAGTACCATTGACATCTAAGGTATACTGAGGCGTAGCTGTATTGATACCGATTCGGCCGTCTACAACATCCAAGTAAAGTAAGCTCGTCTCAAAGGCTAAATTAACCCCGTTGCGAAGGAGGTTATCCTTTAAGAGCGGACCCGAAATTCGACCAACAGCCATTTACGCTCCCGTATACCCCGTGTTTCACGGTTAACCATTTTGGACGTAGTCCGCATCCGTTTTTACGGCTCTTTGCTGGTTTACCACAGTTTAATATCGTAGAAATTTGGTCAACTTCTACAGTAATAGTATTTAGCTGTTTTGGTTTTAGAACCCTAAGATGAGTTCATATACAAGCACTAGATCTTGTACATCTGTAGCGGATGGCTGACTACTAGTACCGTATGCTGGAATCCATGTAGATCCATTATATACTTCTGGGTAAGAGCGAGTAGTATTATAACGCAATGTTCCAATAACTGGTGCGCTTGGATAGTTAGCGTTATTACCAACCGGAATACCAAGACCACTTGTACCTGCAATTTGAACATAGCCAGTGCCTGTTGGACTGATAGATAATGCTCCACTGCTTGGAGTATTAATTGCATTATCTACAATATAATTGAATCCGTTAAACTTGACGGTTTTATTACCACTTGAATACAATGTAATATTGTTTGAATTGTTAACACTTTGTATAGTAGTTCCGGTAATATTTACAGCATTGTTAACAATTAAATTGTTGTTAGCCAGTGAAGATGATGTAATTGTAGTAGTTACAGTTCCGCCTACTGCAAATCTTAAAGTGTTATCAGCGGCTCCTGGAGTTGCTTCTGGAGTAATGTATGTCTGTTGATCCTGACTATA
>Ga0214166_1000165_pt1 | contig 34551 bp, 20 predicted proteins | sample TroBogepilimnion_27_FD_153005 | JGI IMG/M metagenome (GOLD analysis project Ga0214166, IMG submission 153005) | Freshwater microbial communities from Trout Bog Lake, WI - Practice 18AUG2009 epilimnion v3 | ecosystem: Environmental > Aquatic > Freshwater > Lake > Epilimnion/Euphotic zone ...
CAATCATACAGCCTGATTCTACACCCATAAACTCCCAACGTGGTAACGTGTGATCTTTGCTTAATCGAGTAATTTGAAGTAGTGAATTAATTTCATCATTCACAATATCTGGCCTTATGAGAGTCAGAAGGGGCATTTCTGCTCTATAAACGTCCCATCCACTAAATACAGTTCGGTAGGTAAACTGAGTACTTTTGTAAGTTTTATTGTCACTCGCTAGATAACTTCCATCACAATCAGAAACGCTACGTGGATCGAGTAGTGCATGATACATACAAGTATAGAAGATTTGCTTTTCTATTTCACTACCTCCTTCTATTTGAATCGGTGCTAGCGCTTGAGACCATGCTTCACGTGCTTTTTCTCTAATTCGATTAAAATTCCAGTCTGGTATATCAGTTTCTAAGTTTGCTTTAGCTCCGGCTATACTCACAAAAGAGATACCTGACTTAACGCAGACAATTTGATTAGCGTGTGTTTTGAAGTTTGTAAAAAAGCCGATATGTTTTCCTTCATAATGCGCAATATGAGGAATAATGGAGGCGTGGCTTATTTTTTCCTGATACCAGTTAGTAGGAACTTCGTTATTGGTTCTTTTCCAGGATTCGGGAATGTCTGCTGACCAAACACCGTAATCTATTAAGGGTTGGCTGAATTCTGCATAAAAATAGACGGTATAATTTGCGTTTCCGCTTCCATTACCCCAACCACCCCCGGAAGGCGGGCAAAGCATGTAACCTTCGATCGTGTGGTCATTAACTACTGTAACGGACTGATAGGTTGAAGTGCCTCCTATACGTCTTGCTAAATCAATTTGTATTCGTGAATTTTTATTTTCTGGAAATGTAAATCGTAATATACCGGCATGAGCTGCTGTGGTTAATTCAGTACGGATATTATAATCTGAAAGTGTTACTGCATAGTAGCCTGCTTGGGTAACTTCTGATGCGTGACTAAAATGTGATCTATATCCATCAATTGAAAGCGTAGGTGATCCCGATGAGGTTTTAAGATCACCACACGTAGGCATTACTTCGAAATTACCTAAGTCACCGTACCAACCAACACCGCTCATGTGCGTGAAACTAAAGCCTTGAATACTTGAATGGGTATAAGAATAGCCAGAGCCATTGTCTCCTCCTGTGATAGTGTCAGGACTAAGTTGTACTAGACCCAGAGGGGTTGCAGCACCAGGAAAGGTTTTACCTTCACCTTGTGCCTGATCAGTCGTCGCTCCAATGATAGGATTAATATAATCGACAGCGTTTTGAGCGAATCCGCTTATATAAGACAAAAATAATAGACTTAAAAAAGTGCTCTTTCTGATCATGCTTTGGTTATAAGATATTAGGACGTTACTTATGGAGGCTCGCAGTCGTCTTAAAAAGTATCTAAAGTTTAATACTCAATTGCTTTAATTACCCTCTATTTGTTTATGCGATTATCATGCTGGCTATGTATTAAGACGTCTACCGTTCTTTGCTTGTTACTGAGTATTTCTGTTTTAGGACAGGCACAAACGGATAACCGTCCCAATGTTGTATTCATTTTATCTGACGATTTGGGCTATGGGGATTTAAGTTGTTATAATAAAGACTCTAAGATTCAGACGCCTTATCTTGATCAGTTAGCTACCCAAGGCATTCGTTTTACGGATTCGCATGCACCCAGTTCTTTGTGTTCTCCTACGCGTTACTCTGTTCTCACGGGTCGTTATGCCTGGAGGTCACGTCTTACACATGGTGTTTTAGCGATTTTTGATAAGCCACTAATTGCGCCTAACCAATATACCTTAGCACAATTGTTTAAAGATAATGGCTATGCAACGGCTGCTATTGGTAAATGGCATCTTGGGTTTGATTGGCAAACAACAGACGGTCAAAAGCCAAAGATAGGTTCAGATCGCTTAAGTAATGTTGATTTTACAAAGTCGATCGGTGGGCCAGTAACACGGGGATTTGATTATTATTTTGGAGTCGATCTCCCTAATTTTCCTCCTTACTGCTTTATTGAAAATCAGCATACGGTAGGAATTCCTTCATTACCTGATACAGGCAAAGTGGGCGGTTTCAATCGTCCTGGCCCAATGCTTCCAGGTTGGCAGCTAGTAAATATTCTACCTACGATCACCGATCATGCCGTAAGTTATATCGAAGAAGCGGCTAAAACTAAAAAGCCTTTCTTTTTATATTTCGCATTAACTTCACCGCATTTTCCAATTGTTCCAACACCTGAATTTGTAGGTAAAAGTAAAGCAGGTGCTTATGGTGATTTTGTTGAAGAAACAGACGCTATGGTAGGCAAGGTGCTAGAAGCTTTAAAGCGCACCGGACTCGCTGATAACACTTTAGTTATCTTCACGAGTGATAACGGTCCTGAAGTAGCTGCCGAGGTAGGTATTGGTGCTTATGAGCGGGCTCATGTCTATGGTCATTACAGTATGGGACCACTTCGCGGAGTTAAGCGTGATACCTGGGAAGGGGGACACCGAGTTCCTTTTATTGCCCGTTGGCCGCATGTTATTCCTGAAAATACGACAAGTACGGAATTAATTAGTCATGTTGATATGATGGCAACCACAGCAGCAATACTTGGTACCCATTTACCGGATTCTGCAGGAGTAGATAGTGTTAATGCACTCCCAGCACTTAAAGGTGAGAAAGTAAAAGAACCCCTACGTGAAGCACTCGTTCACCATAGTGGCAGTGGCGATCTAGCAATACGCCAAGGAGACTGGGTCTTTATTGATGCAAAAAGTGGCAACGCTAATGGAGCCCGTGGACAAAACGCGTGGTTTAATCATGAGCGTGGTTATGTTTCTGATAATTATCCAGGACAGCTCTATAATCTAACGGAAGATATTTCTGAGAGGAAAAATTATTATGCCGAACACCCTGAAATTGTTACGCGCTTAAAAACACTCTTAGAAAAGTATAAAAAAGAAGGTCGTAGTACTCCTGGGTTACCCCAAAAGAATGATACGACTGATAAAGCTTCTGATGCTTTTGCCTCAATCCCTAATGAAACGACTCCTTAAGTTTATGATACGCTCACTTACGTATACCTCCCTGGTTAGTATCAGCATTCTTGCTGTCGGGCTTAGCGCTGCAGAAACACAGAAGCCAAAAAAAGAATCCTATATTGAGCACCCTGAAAAAGCACATCTTGTAGGACAGGCTTCTCGTCCTGATGGCAAATGGGTGCTTTGGTATAGAAAGCCTGCAAGTATTTGGAGTGAAGCACTTGCTCTAGGAAATGGAAGACTTGGTGCCATGGTATACGGAGGAGTGGCTCATGAAGATATTCAACTAAATGAGGATACGATCTGGGCTGGTTATAAACGAACAACGGTCGATAATCCAAATGCCTTAAAAGTGTTACCTCAGGTTCGTGACCTTCTTTTTCACGGTAAAGATGTCGAGGCTACGAAATTAATTAGTGAAAACATGATGGGGGTTCCTAAAAATATTCTTTCCTATCAACCTTTGGGAAATTTGTATTTGGATTTTCCCGGTGTTACAGTAGTTAATAACTACCGTAGAACACTTGATATCTCAACAGGGCTCGCGACAGTCACGTATTCGAGTAACGACGTAGACTATAAGCGGACAATACTCGTTTCTTCACCTGATCAAGTTGTAGCGATGAACCTTACAGCGAGTAAAGCAGGGCACATATCCTTTAAAGCAAGTCTCGCTCGTTCGAAAGATGCTCGCTTCTTCGTAGATACGAAGAATCCAAACCGTTTTATTTTACGCGGCCAAATTATGGCTAAGTACAGTAATGATCCTGCACCGGTACCAGCAATGAAGTTTGAAGGTGAATTACAAGTAGTCACTCACGGTGGAGTAACCAAAGCCGATGCCGATGGAATTGAAGTAACAAATGCTGATTCGGCTGTTCTTCTCTTAGCTGCAGCCAGTGATTACCGGGGGATTGATCCAGAAAGTCAGTGCCGAGATGTATTAAGTAAAGTATCCTTAAAAAGCTGGGATAAAATTTTGGAAGATCACCTTAGCGATTTTACACGCTTAGCGAGTAGAATGGATATCGATTTAGGAAGTGCAGGGGCTGTTGTTGAGTCACTCCCAACGGATGAGCGGCTACTGAGAATGCGAAAAAATGAATCTGATCCGGGAATGATCAGTACCTATTTTATGTTTGGTCGTTATCTCTTAATGACCAGTTCAAGACCTGGTAACATGCCTGCAAATTTACAAGGACTTTGGAATGCTGATATGTCGGCCGCATGGAATAGTGACTATCATACCAATATTAATATTCAGATGAATTACTGGCCTGCGGAAGTGTGTAATCTTTCGGAGTGTCATCTGCCGCTCTTTGATTTCATGGATAATCTCGTTGAGTCAGGTACACGTACAGCACAAGTGGAGTACGGAGCTCGTGGCTGGGTTGTGCATCACTTAACTGATCCTTTCTATTTTACTTCCCCAGCGGATGGTCCTCAAGGCGTTTGGCCAATGGGAGCTGCTTGGCTCTGTGAACATCCTTGGCAGCACTATGAATTTACTTCCGATAAAGGCTTCTTAGCAGAAAGAGCCTATCCACTCATGCGTGGAGCAGCACGTTTTATTATGGACTACTTGGTCGTTGCACCTGAAGGAACGGCGATGCCAGGTCGTTTAGTAACGAATCCATCTCACTCACCAGAAAATAGTTTTTACTTACCAAATAAAACGAAGTCCGAGTTAACGTACGCTTCAACGATGGATTTAGAAATAATCTACGACCTATTAAGTCACTGTATTGAAGCTTCAAAAATGCTTGGCATCGATGATGCCTTCCGAGCTGAATGCGAAAAAACCTTAGCACTGCTTCCTCCGCTTCAAATCAGTAAGAAAGATGGCAAGCTTCAGGAGTGGATTGAGGATTATGTGGAAAATGATATTCATCACCGCCACACTTCACATCTCTTTGCTTTATATCCAGGGGATGAAATTACACTGAGTCATACGCCTGCTTTAGCCGAGGCTGCTCGGAAGACGCTCTTAAATCGTGGTGATAAAGGTGCCACGGAGTGGAGTTTAGCGTGGAGAGCGAGTCTTTGGGCTCGTCTCGAAGAATCTGAGAGAGCGTACAGTCAAATCGCATTACTCACCGCAACCGATTTATTCCCGAATTTATTTAACCGTTATGACTCTCGTCGTGAAACGCCATTTCAAATCGATGGCAATTTCGGGGCGACTGCTGGTATTGCAGAAATGCTAATCCAAAGTCAAAAATCTGAAATTAAGCTCTTACCTGCACTGCCACGTGAATGGGCTCAAGGATCCGTAAAAGGACTCAGAGCTCGGGGTGCTTTCACAGTTGATATGACCTGGGCTAATCAAACACTCACATCGGCCCGTATCGTTTCAGATCTCGGTAATGCGTTTAGATTACATACACGTTTACCTGTTAAAGTGATATCTCAAGGTAAACTTGTTTCTGTTACACACGTAGGAAATGATGTCATCGAATTTCCTACGGAAAGCGGAGGCACTTACCTCATACAGAGGTAAATGCCTTTAGATTTACTTTAATACAATGACGCTATCGTTTGAATCGATAGCCGAGGTGGGGAGTGATATCGTGATATCCTCTCCTTGTTGATTAACGGCAAGTTTAGCATGGGTACTCAGAGCATATGCTTCAGTAAAAGCTTGGGATGACTTTAAGGTTAACTTTCCATCACTTGGCCACTTAAGCACATGCAGATATAAGTGGTTAGCTTTAGTTGTTACAACGCCCCACGTTGGAACGTAGGCAAGTGGGCTCGCGGTTGTACCGTAAATAGAGTCTCCATTTAAATCCATCCACTTACCTACGTCACTTAGGATGCGAATTGCATCAGGTGGAAATTCACCTTCCGACGTAGGACCTACGTTGAGTAGGAAGTTGCCACCTTTACTACAAATATCTGCTAACTTTTGAATCACTTCCTTAGCTTCTTTCCAGTGATTGTCTGCTTTGTTAAAGCCCCAGTGATTGTTTAAAGTCATACAGACTTCAAAGTCTTCACGTTGTTTGCCACCTGGAATGCGTTGTTCTGGGGTGCCATAGTCGGAACCAGCACCGAGACGATTATTGATTAGAGTTGCTGGTTGTTTTGAGTGAATTAATTCAACCATTTTATCTGCTTCTAAGACTTTAGCTCTGTCTTTGATTCTGAAAGCGCCACCACCATCAAACCAAATGATTCCAATTGGACCATAGTTTGTGAGGAGTTCCGAGACTTGGTCTCTCATAAACTGATCATATTTTTTAACATCCGCTTGTGGATTAGGATTACCATGGAAGCCGCCTTGATCGTAAGCAGCTGGAATTTCAGGGTGGTGCCAATCAGCAATTGAATAATAAAAACAGAAAGTTAGACCGGCAGCTCTGGCTGCCTTGGAAAGATCTACCATCGGGTCTTTGCCGTAGGGAGTAGCTTTAACGATGTTATAATCAGACTGCTTCGTATCATACATGCTAAATCCGTCATGGTGACGGGAAGTAATGACCATATATTTCATTCCTGCTTTAGCAGCCACTTCGGACCATTTTTGTGCATCAAATTTTACAGGATTAAAGTCTTTAGCGAATTTTTCATATTCAGCATTCGGCATCTTGGTTTGGAGTTGAAACCATTCTGCGTAGTTTTTCTTTCCATTCCATTCTCCAGCAGGAACCGAGTAGATACCCCAGTGAATAAACATACCAAACTTAGCTTCTCTAAACCAAGCCATACGTGCATTTTGAGCTGCAATTTCAGCGTCTGTCTTCGTATGTGATTTAGCCAATTTTTCTTTAAGAATTGGATCCAGCGCTTTGGCCCATAATTCATATCCACCTTCGTCAGGGTGTAAGTGATCTTTACTTAGACCTAACCAATTATCTCCCACAGGAGTCATGAGAGGAACTAAATCTAAATAGGTGATAGTCTCATCTTCTGTTTTTTCAAATTCACGGATGAGTGTATTAGCCTTCATCATTTTTTCATTTGCACGCTTGTTAGGCATGATACTCACCAAAATGATATGAATATTTTGGAATTTCTCCATCGTGCGGTTGATCACTGCTTTGACACCTTTTGCTATGTTTTCAGGTGTGTCGGTTGTGTTATTGGTTCCGATTAAAATGACAGCGACTTTAGGATGGAGATTTGAAATATCCATCGTATCTAAACGCCATAAGACATTCTGTGTTTTATCTCCACTGATACCAAAATTGAGTGCTCCGAGTGGTGCGTAATGCGCTTCCCATACTTTTTTACCACGGCCGGACCAACCTTCGGTGATCGAATCACCAAGGAAAATGACATTACATGGTTTGCCTTGGATATCGGCTACGCGCTTGGTGCAGCCTTCAAGGAGTTTGGGAGTTTTGATGTACCGAGCATTGTCGGGTACCGTTGTTGTGATAGGCTCTGCAGCCTTAACCGCAGGCAGTAAACACACGAAGCATAAGATAAGGGTCTTAATCAGTTGCATAGGGGTAGTTGAATGAATTTCTCTAACGAACGTTTTAGAGTATTAAGTAAGACGACAGGAGTAAATACTCGTTACCAATATTTACTATAAATGCGGGTAGTGAGGGGACATGAAAATCCTGAGATTTTTATCCATTCAACGGATATAACATCTATCAGGTATTTTGCAGAACGAGGGCTAGGTAATTAGCGTTGTTCTTTTGACCGCGAATAACTAATTCTAGGTAATTACCCCTATGTTACCTCGTAAGTCTTTTACCCTTTGTTTTTATATTCTCGTAAGTCTTGTTTATTTAACTGTGGCGAGATCGGTGGTTCATGCACAGCAGGCTCCTGTTGGGCTCATGTGCGAATTACTATCAGAGCCTGAGTTAACGGTTATTAACCGTGAATCACCTCATTTTAGCTGGATTGTATCCGATGAAAGTCGTGGTGCAGAGCAAACAGCGTATCAGCTGATTATTGAAAATTTAGATACAAAAACGCAGGTCTTTGATTCCGGTAAACAAATCTCGGATCAGTCGAGCTCTGTAAGCCATGACTTACTTAAATTAGAATCACATCGTACGTATTCCTGGCGTGTGAGAACATGGAACCGTGCGGATAACGCAAGTGCGTGGTCAAAACCCCAAGTGTTTAAGACAGGAAAGGTTGTACCTAATTTACAGCACATAGAGCTCTCACCATTTAACCGAGATTTCGCTAATCGATACCCGCTTGAAAAAGATCAAATTAGGCCCGTTCAAATTATTGATAAGGGAAACGGCTCTTACTTTGTCGATTTTGGGAGAGCAGCCTTTGGGACCGTTGTCCTTACTGTAGCAACAGATCATGCAACTGTCATTCCAATACGTTTAGGAGAGGTTCTTCTTTCTGGTAAAAAAGAAATTAATCAAAAGCCCGGTAAGGCACGGCGCTTTGCTTCGCTTTCACAAGCCACCGAATCAGGTGTGCATGAATACACCTTAGCGATTCCAAACGATCCGTATAACACGCGTGATGCTGCGATTCATATTCAGCCAGGAGTGCATCAGGTGTTTCCGTTTAGATACTGCGAAATTGATCATTATCCAGGAAGACTTACCGAAAAAGATATCTATCAAAGTGCCGTTCACTATCACTTTGATGATCAAGCGGCCTCTTTTCAGTCGAGTAGCGACGTGTTAAATGCCGTTTGGGAATTGTGCCACTACAGTATGAAGGCTACGAGTTATCTCGGAGCGTATGTGGACGGAGATAGAGAACGAACCGCCTATGAGGCAGATGCCTATATTAATCAATTAGGGCATTATAGTGTCGACCGTGATTACTCGATCGATCGCTATTCCTATCAATTTCTACTTCAGCATCCTACGTGGCCACTTGAATGGCAGCATCACATGATATTAATCGCCTGGGCCGATTATCTTTATACCGGAGATGTTACTGCATTAGCGTTAAACTATGAGGCGCTTAGTGCTAAGACACTCAAAGCGCTCGACCGCGGTGATGGATTAATTTCCGCAGATCCAACATTACAGACAGATGCCTTTAAGAAATCCGTTAATTTTTATGCTCCGATTCGAATCGTTTTAGATTGGCCTTATCCTGAGCGTGATGGTCACCAAGTGACGCAAGTGGATTCCGTCGCCAATGCATTTTACTACCGAAGCTTAGTTCTCATGGCACACATAGCTGAAGTGCTAGGAAAAAGTAAGGACGCGACTCAGTGGTTAGCTTCTGCGGATAAGGTCCAAAAAAAGTATGAACAAGTATTCTATAATACTAAGACTGGTCTTTACCGCGATGGAGAAGGGGTTGGGCATTCCTCGATGCACGCCTCGCTGTTTCCGTTAGCGTTTGGTTTAGTTCCGAGTGAAAGACATGCAGCACTCAGTGATTTTATAGCCTCTAAGGGCATGGCATGTAGCGTTTATGCTTCTCAATATTTACTCGAAACATTATTTGAAAATAATAAGGACCTAGACGCGGTGCATTTACTCACCAGTACTTCGAAACGTAGTTGGTATAATATGATTCGTGTTGGCAGTACGATTTCGATGGAAGCATGGGACGATTCTTTTAAACCAAACGAAGATTGGAATCATGCATGGGGAGCAGCGCCTGCTAATTTAGTTCCTCGGTATGTGATGGGTGTTCGTCCGGTAAAAGCAGCTTACCGTGAATTTACAGTAGACCCACGGCTTGGTGATTTAACCTATGTGCGTATGCAAATCCCTACCATTAAGGGAGCCGTAGCTGTTCAGGTAAGTCAGGAAAATAAGACGTGGTCACTGGATGTACGCATACCTGCAAATACCTTAGCCGATGTATCAATTCCTTGTACTAACCTTTCACAGATCACGGAATCCGGCAAAACGCTTACGTTAAGTGATGTGATACGTGACGGTGGCATTCAAAATGGGAAACGCCTCTTGTATGTGAAGGCGGGACATTACCAGTTTAAGTGTCCACTCACGAAATAATGTGAAAATAAAAAAAGCGGCTAAGGAAAAATCCTTAACCGCTTTTTTTATAAGCTGACTTATTCCTTAAGCCGAGTGCTCAAGGTTAATCGCTTTGTAGCCACCTTTCGATTTGAAATACAGGAATAAGCCAAGGAAGCAGACAAAGGCAAAGCCAGGGAATAATGCAATACGAGCGAGTGCATCAAATTGACCTGCAAGATTTGCTGCAGCTAATGAAGACGTGCCTGTTGCATCACTGACCGCTGCTGCTTTCACTGGATCAATCGCTTTGTAGGAACCAAGGAGGTATGCTTTTTCAACCGTGACTGTTTGATAGATTCCAGGGTTTTGTGCTTTGAGGGTATCCGTGGATGCGGATTCTTGGAGATAACCAATGAACGGAGCTCCGATAATACCGACGGCTAACATACCAATACCACCCATTGCATTGAGGGTTAAGGCTCCTCCCTTAGGGCACTGTTCTGAAGTAAGACCAAGCATCGTTGGCCAGAAAAAGCTTTTACCACATGCATACAGGGTAGCTGCTGCGAAAATAACAATCATACTGGATGAACTTGTTTTTGAGAGGGCTTCTAAGCCGATGACAGCTAGGGCAGAACAACCAACGAGAACTCCCAAGGGTGAGAACTTATGAACAATAGGTCCTGCTAAGAAACGTAAAACTACCATAACTGCAGATGTGTATACTAATACCCAAGCAGCATTGTGACCTGCAGCTTTCATCGGTGTTTCCATCAGTGAACTAATCCAGCCATCGGTTCCTAGTTCGGTGATAGCAAGCGGGATCATGATAATGATGAGCATCGCTAAGAAACCACGGCCAAACGATTTTGTGATGGCTGCGAAGGTAAGCACGACAGCACCGGTTAAGACCCAAACGACGGTTTGTGACCAACCAAAGACTTGGCCGACTTGAGCGAATACTAGGCCAAAGCCTACGAAAGCGCCAAACGCACCTAATTCTTTTAACATCGCGGTATAGCTGACACCGGCTTGTTCGCGTTCGCTCTTTGGGAAGAGTTGGCCAACCAGTAAGAAGAAGAAAATAAATGCAGGAACAAGAATAAGACCTAAGTTAATTCTCCAGTCAGAATTATTCGCTAATGCGATTGTGCAAAGACCACCGAGGACAAGTCCTGTTGGCCAGCCAGCGTGAAGGCGGTTGAGCCATTTGATTTTGTCCTTACTGAAAATGGTTGCGACAATCGGATTTGCATAGGACTCAACGGTACCGTTACCAAGACCTAAGATAATACTGCCCCAGTATAAGAGGGAGTAACCTTTCTTTTGTGCTACGATGAGCTCTGCACCACTTAAGCCGTGGATTGTGCTATAGGCAGCAAAGGCCATTGCTGTATAGGTTAAGTAACAGAGGAATGAAAAGATCATCGCTGTTTTGTAACCGATACGGTCAATGAAGAGACTGAAGATAATAATACTTACGCCGAAAGGCCAGATGCCTGCGCCGATCAGTTCACCGGCTGTTACTTTATCCAGACCAAAGTCGGTAACAAATTGTCCACCGCAGAGGATGATACGGCTTACGAATGCGTAAGCGGTTGTGATGATGGCTATATAACAGCCCCAGAATAGGGTTTTATCTTGGCGATTATTCATGAGTTTTTGGATTAACGAAAAAAAGGAGGTTACTTGTTACACAAAGACGTAACGAAGCGTGGGGTAGTAACTTTTTTAAGGGGTTAAAGTTATGGTTTAGTATTAGTAGCATTCAGCGATCAGTCAAGAATCTGAGATAGGCTTTGATTCTTTAGCGTGGTATTACGACTTTTAAACCACTAAGGTTATTAAAACTTAGCTGTGTCTCCCCCCTTAAAGACAAGTTCCTCTCGTATGCATCTGAGTGCATACTGCGTGGCCATTATCGTTATACTGACTCTCACGTATTCAACGAGTTTTCACGGCCCCTTCCTCTTTGATGACAATTCGTCCATCACGGAAAATCCATCCCTTCGTCATTTTAGTCATCTTTCAGAGATTTTTTCACTTCACGAGGGTGTAGGACTGACCGTATCTGGAAGACCAATCTTAAACGCAAGTTTAGCGCTTAATTACGCGTTCAGTGGGGATACTGTCTTTGGTTATCACCTCGTTAATTTTTTAATCCACCTAGCTGGAGCTCTGATACTCTTTGGAATAGTGAGAAGAACACTCAAGGTTGCTCGAGTTCAGCTCACTAAAGCAGAGTTAGATTTCTTAAGTTTTGTTACAGCGCTTCTTTGGGCCGTGCATCCGCTGCAGACCGAGTCTGTAACATATGTGATTCAGCGTGCTGAATCTTTGATGGGATTATTTTATTTTTTAAGTATCTACGGCTTTATTAGATACACGGAAGGATCAAAACGGTATGTCTGGGCTGGAGTATCCGTTACCTCGCTTTTTTTAGGAGTTGGAACGAAAGAGGTGATGGTATCAGCGCCTGTCTTTATTCTTTTCTATGACCGGTCTCTTATTTCAGGAACGTTTAAAGAAGCGCTTAAGAAGCATGCACGCTACTACGGCTTCGCCGCTTTAAGTTTAGTCCTCTTAGCTGTTTTAGCACTTAAAACCGGAACACGTAATCACACGTCAGGATTTGGGATTGGCGTTGGAGTATGGCAGTATTGGCAAACCCAGTTTCAGGCAGTCACCCATTACCTTTATTTAAGTGTATGGCCTAAAGAGTTAGTGTTTGATTACGGAGCCGTGTGGTCAAAAGGGGTCAGTGAATACGGCTTTCATGCACTGATGTGTTTAGGTCTTGGGTGTTTCACAATCTGGGCACTGATTAAAAATAAAGTTTATGGATTATTAGGGCTTTTATTTTTTGCAGTCCTTGCACCTACATCTCTTATTCCAGGAACAAGGCAAACCCTGGCTGAGCACCGCATGTATGTTCCGCTTGCTGCAGTGATACTAGCGATTGTCTTAGGTGTATTCTCAGTCTTAAAAAAACATGGCTTAGTAAAATGGGGTATCCTCTTAAGCGCTGTTGCAATACTTTTACTTTCATTCGCGACTCGAGAGCGAAACGCTGTCTATCAAGATCCGCTCACGTTATTTCGTGATACGGTAACTAAACGTCCTGAAAATGCATTCGCGCATTATAATCTGGCGAACCAAATTTTATTGAAAGGAAAACAGGATGCTACTCGAGCAACTCACGAGGAACTCCTTGATGCATCACATGAATATGAGGCGTGTATAACCTATGCACCGTTTTATGCGGAAGCCTATTTTAACTGGGGTAATACCTTAGTGCTTCTTGGAAAATCGAGGGAAGCGTTAGATAAGTACGAGCGTGCAATAGCGTGTGATCCTAAGCATGCAGAAGCAGAGCATGCACTAGCAACAGAACTCGCCAAGCTTGGGGCTACAAGCGAGGCACTTAAACATCTGGAGCGTGCTGCGAGTAAGGACCCGGCTAATTATGAAATTGAAGATAGTCTTGCGATTGCACTCACCCAGATCAGTGGCCGTGAAAAAGAGGCAGAGACACATTTTCTAAAAGCAATTGCACTTAAGCCGCTTGCAGCGAAAGCACATAGTGATTTGGCTCTTTTGTATTCGAGTAGTCCTGAACATAAAGCGGATGCGATTGTTCAGTATCTAGAAGCGATTCGCTTGGATTCATCGCTTTATGAAGCACATGCTAATCTAGCTTTTTTACTCTCTGAATTTCCTGATAAACGTGAGGAAGCGATTAATCAGTACCGTATAGCATTAAGATTAGATCCCTCTCAGGCACTGTCGCATAATAATCTCGCAAATCTTTTGGCTCAGGATCCTGCGATGCAACGTGAGGCTATTTCACATTATGAACAGGCCTTAACGATTAACCCCCAGTATGCAGAGGCACATAACAATCTAGCTAATCTGCTTAATAAAATCCCTGCGAGAGTAAATGAGTCAATTCATCACTATAAACAGGCGATCTATGCAAAGCCTGATTATGTGGAAGCCCACTATAACCTTGGTGCTACGTTAGGTAATTTAGGTCGGTTGAATGAAGCTGCTGAAGAATTTAAACTCGCACTTAAGTATAATGCGCAGTTTGAAGCTGCACGTGAGGCGCTTCGTATAATTGAAGAGCAGACACGTTAGTTTTGACAGGTACGTGCGAGATTGATGCTATAGCTACTACCCAAAAATGAGTGTTGTACCGCGTACTTTTGCAATAATCCTAACGGTGTTTCTTTGTGGTTTCTTTGCTGGTTGTGCAAGTCTTGCACCCCATGCGCCAGGGACGGCCTTAAAGCGCAGTGGAGACGAAATTATCGTTGCAGGACAACTCTTCCATACAGGAACACGCGTTATTACCTGGCTTGATCCGCAAGGCTATGATGCGTACCGCGTAGAGCGCCGTTTTTCTCCGCTTGCTGAAAGTAGCTGGGAAAAAACACAACAAGCTACGAAAGAATTAACAACCCCTAATCGCTATAGTATGCGAGCAGCGCCTTTATCCTCTGAGGAACAAGAACGGATGCGTGGCGGTGGTTGGGATCTACCAACCTTACAGCGGGTGATTGATCAATTCGTTATTCACTATGATGAGTGTGGAGTCAGTAAGGTATGTTTTAATGTGCTTCATGATCACCGTGGACTCAGTGTTCAATTCATGCTCGATGTTGATGGTACGATTTACCAAACACTCGATGTGAAGGAACGTGCAAGACAGGCTACGATAGCGAATGATCGCTCAATCGGTATAGAGATAGCCAATATTGGTGCTTATGCGCCGAAGAGTGCTTCAGTTCTTGGTGAATGGTATACAAAAGATGCAAACGGAAAAATGGTATTACGCATTCCTCAATCGGTAGGAGATGCCTGGATTTATACACCCCATTATGTAGGCTATCCTGCTCGTAATGAACCGGTCGTTGGCGTTATTCAAGGGCAAGAGCTAATGCAGTACGATTATACACCTGAGCAATATAAAGCACTCATTAATTTAACAGCGACCTTATGCAAAATATTTCCTAAGTTAACCTGCGATTATCCGCATGATGAAAAGGGTAATTTAATTAATCGTAAATTACCGGACAGTGAGTATAAAAACTATCACGGCGTTCTTGGTCATTATCATGTTCAAACAAATAAAATAGATCCAGGTCCTGCGTTTAATTGGTCATACTATATTAATTCTGTTCGCTCTGTTATGGCTCAGTAATTTTTAATCCTACACGTATTCCTATGTTTAAATTATTATCGCTTGTATTTGTACTCGGGTTAACGAGTGCCGTAAGTTATGCTGAATCACAAGGCTTAGACACAACAGTGTATGAGCTGCGGGTTTATACCACGACTCCTGGTAGTTTACCCAAGCTATTAGCTCGTTTTCGTGATCATACCATGGGGCTTTTTGAAAAGCATGGTATGGTAAATGTTGCCTACTGGGTTCCTCAAGATGCTGATAAAGGAGCTGACAATACACTGGTATATCTTCTTAAGCACAAAAGCCGTGACGCAGCAGCTGTTTCTTGGAAAGCATTTCAAACGGATCCTGAGTGGATTAAAGTAAAAGACGCAAGTGAAGCTCAAGGTAAGATTGTGACGCATGTAGAAAGTACCTTCCTTGCTAAAACGGATTATTCGACTGAATTTCCGATAGGCGTACAAACGCCAGCTCGTATTTTCGAACTAAGAACCTACACAACCCCAGAGGGCTTACTTACGAATTTGGATACACGTTTTCGCGGTGGTGAAACAGATTTATTCGTTAAAGAAGGAATGACTAAAATCTTCTTTAGTCATCCAACGGATTTAGACAAAGGCTCAAGCCACATTCTCATCTATATGCTTGCGCATAAGAACCGTGACGCAGCAAAAGAATCGTGGGCGAAATTTAGAACGGATCCAGCTTGGGTAAAAATGAAGGCAGACTCAGAAGTTGGTCACGGACCACTTACGACGAAGACAGTACCTTTATTTTTAGTCCCAACGGATTTCTCGCCTACGAAATAATTAAGGCTGAGTAGCAACCGTAATTGCTAAATCTGAGAAGTTTAGTGTTTCGGTTTTACCGTGTGACGTGAAACTCACACGGTACTGACCATCCTTAACCTCGAGATGGGTATTTTGTGGAACGAAAGCACCGAGTGGGGAGAAGAGTGAAACGATAACCGTTGTCGCTTCCTTAGCGGTAGCTTTAACACTGTAATAAGGAACCCAGATTGCTTGATCTTTGAGGGTCATTGGGACATCTGCTTGTCTTCCTTGTACGAGAGTTAATTCAGTCGTGCCAAAAGTCTGCATTTGAAAATCGGCATTCGTTCTTTCTGTAGGTCTATCGTCTGACTCAGGCGTGTAGAATTGATGCGTTGGTTTTGCTTCTGATTGCGACTTTCTGTTTCTTCCTCGTGCGGGTGCTGGTGCAACGGAGTTACCTCCACGAAACAGAACATTGGCTTTACCAATGCTAAAGTTAACCCCCGGATGAAATTTTAGGTCTATCTTAGATCCAGGCGCTGCATCTACCGTGTCAACAAGGACAGCTATGTTGTGTGCTTTATCTAAAGCGATGTAACGGTGCCACTGCTTAAGACTTTGTCCAGGGTAGGCATGTGTTGGATCCATTTCTAAATAGGCCCAAGCTGCATCTGCATGGAATTGGGTAATCTTTCCTCCAATGTCTTGTTTCCATGGTTCGTCTTTTAATTTAGCGCATAGTTGTTCTTCATTATCTACGAGTAGAACATTGTGAGCTTCTGTTTTTGCTTCCAAGTGTTCCCAGCGTAGGGCGCCAAAGTACTGTTCATCGTAAGGTGTGCGTTCAACTTCACCAATATACGTTGTACCGCGGTAAGTAAGATTGAATGTACCGCAATCAAGATGGCCGTGATGAGGATCATCGTTATAGCCTGCTTTGCAGGCAATGGTGAGACTATTTGGAGTAAAATCTTTTCGTAATACGGCCCAGTTTATTCCACTGAAAAGTTTGGATCCTTCTTCAGGGACTAACGGAGTAACCGTTGTTTTTGGCCAAATTAAATCATACACACTTTCTGATTGGTGAACGAAAGTTTTAGAATAATACGCAGCCTCTCCATTCTTACTTTCCTCAGTTAATTTATTGATGAACGAAGAACTGCCAACGACTTGGCCTGTGCCATCTCCAAACGCAGCTGTTAAACCATAAAGAGCAAAATCTGCTGGATGGTCTTTAAGTGCTGGATGGGTGAAGAGATTAATTTTTCCACCGCTCGCTCGTTTCATTGCTTCAATAAAAATGGAGCTTTCTCCAAAACCGTAAGCCCAATAACCACGCCCTTCTTGCCAACCGCCTTGAGGATCAACGTGATCAAGTAAGTTTTTCACGGCGTCACACGAATGAGCTAACACATCACTTAAGTTTGGGTCCTCATCTAAGAGTGCTAATGCTGCGAGACCTAATCCAGAGTGGCAGATACCAGACCAATTGCAGCGAGACGCCGTATTCCACCAGAAGTATTCATACGAACCGCGTACCCGGGTGATTGATTTTTCAAGTAGACCGCTACGAATACGATTACGTTCGTCTTTTGTTAGAGCAGAATAAGTCCAGTCATACACAAGGGAAAGATCCCGAGAAATTCCAGCAGTTGTAATATCATAGGTGAATACCACTTGATCGTCTTTTGCTCCATAAGGCCATACGCGCGTTGCAATTACTTCGTAGCGGTGCGCACTTTGAACCCACGAATCTAAGGCGCATAAACGGTCAGCGTAGTCATAGGCTTTTTTAGCGAAGCGTTCATCTCCTGTCATTTGGTAGATAAAGGCGAGTTCTAGAGCTACTTTGCTGTGCTCGGTCATGTAGTTTAAATAATCATCTTGGCCAATAAAACGTGGGTGAGGGTCACGAAGGGGAGCTGAAGGCTCAAAGGTAGCGTTTAAATGCCTCAAACCCTCAAGGCGTATTTTTTCCCATATTTCTTGGGAGGTCTGGTCAGTCACAAGTCTTGATTTAATGGACGCTTTTTCTGCTTCATCAAATAAGAGATAAGGGTGCTTTTTAGGTACTGCTGTGACGGCTTTGCATATAGCCTCATAATCTTGGATAGCTCCTTGTGACGTAGCTAGGGATAAACTTAGGCAGGCTAGAACTAGGACAAATTTTCTCATAAAAGTGAGGTATGCTAAGTAAGACGGCACAGGGTACGCCTGGTGTCATACAAGCTAAGATTGGGGTGAAGAAATAACCTATAATAAGATCGTATCGTTAGGGAATGATAAAATCTTAATCTCAGCTTAAGGTATGAGAGCGTATACTGTTTTCTTAATATTAATCCTATGAAAGTCTCCTTACGTATAAGTACGCTTCTTTTCGCGTTAGCTTTAGTAGCGATTCCTGTTACTCAGGCTCAAACGCCAGATAATGCTCCACCACCACCTCAAGAGGGTCATGGTAAAGGTGGCAAGGGCGGTGGCCCTCGTCAAATGATCGATCAGTTGACGAAAAAATTAAATCTTACTGCAGATCAGGTGAAACAAGTAACCGACATTGTGAAGTCGCATGATGAAGCGCTTAAAGCACTCCGTGATGATACGTCATTATCCAATCAGGATCGTCGTACTAAATCACAAGCGATCTTCAAAGAAATCCAAACGCAGGTTCGCACAAAGTTAACCGCAGATCAGCAAGCAATTTTCGATAAAATGCCACCAATGGGACCTCCGGGACGTGGTAAGAAGAAGGACGGCAATCCTCCTCCTTCAAACTAATTGGTTAGTTGTCATCATAAAGCCGCTTCGAATTGCAGCTCGAGGCGGTTTTTTTATGTATGCTTACTTGTGTGCTTTAATTACAGACACGGCGGGCTCATTAAATACCCACATATGATCTAAGCCGGATAAGTGCTTAAGTGCAGAAGCAGTCATATGAGTTCCAGAGACATTTAATTTTTTGAGTGCTTTCAGCTGAACGAGCGATTCTAACGCTTGATTCGTTACGTTTGTGAATGCGATATCAAGGACTTGTAGATTCTTAAAGTGGCGTAAGTAACTGACACCTTTATCTGTAATTTGTGTTCTGGATAGTTCAGCTTCAACAATGAGGTCTTGATAAGGGGCGAGCTGCTCGAGGGTCTCATCGGTGCACCGCTTAGGGTTGCTCGCTGTTCTAAGTATTAAGCCATCGGTAGGAACTAAGGAGCGCGGAACTAGTTTAATGTTGAGTTTTTCAGCGAGGACTAGGGCTTCACGCAGTTTGGGGCGGTAATCAGGAGCGGCTTTTTCTTGAATGACAGCCGGTAAGTTAGGTTTTGAAAAAGTGAAGGTACTTGTTTCTGGATTTTTAGCGATAATCCACTGTTTAATGAGTTCTATCTCGTAAGGCTTAAGCGGAGGCTTTCCACCTGCAGGCATAAACTCTTCATCGTTTGGATTTAGATTTAATCTTCGGTACAGTTCACTGTCCTGTGCATTACCTGCTTTAATAATCGGTCCATTCTCTGAGCCTTCAAGAATCAGGTGATAGGAGTCTAAACGTAATCCTGCCTTCTGCTTTTTTACACCGTGGCATGAGGTACAGTTCTTTTCTAAGACAGGAATAATGTCATGCGAAAAGCTCGCCGTTTCTGCTTTGAGAAAACAGCTACTGCTAAGGCAGCATGTTATAATAAAACTAGACCAGAATTTCATTAATGACACGTGCGGGTAAAACACCGGTTAAACGCTGCTCAAGGCCTTGGAATTTATAGGTGAGTTTTGTGTGATCGAAACCAAATAATTTTAGGATCGTTGCATGTAAGTCCCGAACATGTACGGGATCTTTTACGATGTTGTAAGAGAAGTCATCTGTCTCACCAAAGCTAAATCCTGGTTTAACCCCTGCACCTGCCATCCACATACTAAAGCAGCGTGGATGATGATCACGTCCGTAATTGTCTGTCTTTAAGGTTCCTTGTGAATATACGGTTCTTCCGAATTCACCACCCCAGATAACGAGCGTATCATCCAAGAGACCTCTTCGCTTTAGGTCAGTCATGAGAGCATAGGTCGCACGATCTGAATTACCACACATGGTGCGCATGTTGTTTGGTAAATTTGAGTGCATGTCCCAAGATCTTAAAAAGACTTGAGTAAAACGTACGCCGCGCTCTGCAAGTCGTCTTGCCATAAGACAATTATAGGCAAACGTTCCTGGCTCTCTTGCCTCAGGGCCATAGAGGTCCCAGGTGGAAGCAGGTTCATCTGACATGTCGGTTAATTCGGGAACCGATGTTTGCATCCTAAAAGCCATTTCGTACTGAGAAATGCGGGTATTAATTTCTGGATCTCCGATTTTTTCGTAGAGCTGACGATTGAGATCATTTACGCCGTTTATGACTGTGCGGCGTAAATCTGAGGTAACTCCTTTAGGATCTTTTAAATAAAGCACAGGCTCTGCTCCAGAGCGTAGTTGTACTGCAGAATATTCAGGAGATAAAAATCCGGATGACCATAACCGGTTAGATAATGCCTGCACATTCTGTCTTGCAGGCATTTTAGAGGTCATAACGACAAAGGTTGGAAGTTCGTCATTAATAGCTCCTAAACCGTATGCTAACCACGAACCAACGGACGGTTTTCCAGGAAACATATTCCCAGTCGTCATCGTTAAGATCGCAGGCTCATGATTGATCGCTTCGGTGTAGAGCGATTTAATGATACATAGGTCATCTGTGACCTTGGAGAGTTCTGGAAACATTTCAGACATCCACATGCCTGACTTTCCTTGCCTAGAGAATTTAGCAAAACTTGGAACAACAGGAAAACGTGCCTGGCCTGAGGTCATGCCTGTTAAGACTTGGCCTCCGCGTACTGATTCAGGCAGGTCCTGATTAAACTGATTCACTAAGTTTGGTTTATAATCAAAGGTCTCAAACTGAGACGGAGCTCCTGCCATGAATAAGTAAATGGCTCGTTTTGCTTTAGGAGCAAAGTGAGGAGCTTTAGGAAAAACTGCTTCGGGATCAGCAAATAGTTCGGGAGCTGTGCGGCCAATAATTGATGCAAGGCCTGCCCAGGCTAGAGCCTTTGAACCACGAGCTAAAAAGTGGCGACGGGTTTCTAATTCTAAATACTGCTTTTGTAGCGATAAAGGAAGTTCAGGTAGGTCAGCAATATTAGGATGCTCTCCACCGTGGTCTGAACATAAAGCGATATTAGGATCAAGAGGTGAGTGAGACATGCTGGTATACTATTTAGTTAAAAATTCGTCTAAGTTTAGAAATTCGCTAGCGACTAAGGTCCACGTAGCGAGTTCTTTTGGATCAAGGCGAGCTGCGTAAGGTGATTCACCTACACTAAGCAGTGCTTTTGCTTGGGTCTCATCAGCTTCGAAATGTGTTTTAAACGTCTGAACCGATTTTTCTAAAGCTCGTACTTCACCTGCTTCAAGTGGGCGATTTAAAGTAGTAAGTGCGAGTGTATTTAGACGTTTCGAATCCTCCACTGAGGAAGTTAAGAGTACTTTCTCGGCTAGTTTACGTGCCGCTTCAACCCACTGCGGATCATTCATTGTGATGAATGCTTGAAGTGGTGTATTCGTACGAGCTCGTCTTGTGCAAACCGTCTCTCGTGAGGTTGCATCAAAGGTTTCCATAGTAGGTGGCATAGATCCACGCTTCCAGAACGTATAAAGACTACGTCTATATAAATTTTCACCGGTATCTGGAACGTAGGTTTTTGTGTTCGATTCGGGCATGGCTACCTCTTCCCAAAGTCCTGGTGGTTGATATGGTTTTACGGAAGGTCCACCAACTTTTTCAACTAAGAGGCCAGATACTTTAAGTGCATTATCTCGGAGCATTTCTGCATCCATTCTAAAACGAGGACCACGGCTTAAATATTTATTCGATGGATCTTTAGCTAAACTTTCAGAGCTCATGGTAGCGGATTGTTTATAAGCCTCTGAAGTGACCATGAGTTTATAAAGGCGTTTTACATCCCAGTTATGCTCTCTGAAATCAACGGTGAGATAATCAAGCAGTTCAGGGTGTGAGGGCTTTGAGCCCATCACACCAAAATCACCGGCAGATTCTACTAGTCCACGGCCGAAGATTTCTTGCCACATGCGGTTCACGGTAACGCGACCCATAAGTGGCTGCTTAGGTGATACTAGCCATTCGGCTAGGGTTTTTCGGTTTATTTTTTCCTTAGTTAATAGCGCAGGTAAAAAGTGAGGTGTAGCTCCATCAACATGACCGACACGAGCGAAATAGTCTCCACGTTTTAAGAGATCAGCACTTGGAGGTGTATCTTTTTCTTGCGCAATAAGCGTTGGAGTTCCGTCCCGTGTTAATGCAGTAAAGGCATCATCATGGGCTTCGATCGCTGAGGTTAAGTCGATCGCCTTCTTATCAACTTCGGTTAAGTAATATTTTTCTACGGCAATAAAGTTTTCAGATGTATTCCACGCTGCTGGATCTGGCTTTGCTGCTAAGATTTCCGCAGCTCTATTTTCATACACTAAACGGCCTACTTCGTCGGCACTTAAAGCTCTGCGGTAAAAACGAATATCTTGAAAGCGGGTTGCTTTCATCGGTGTGCCACTTGCTTTACTTCCTAAATAGGTATCAGACGCGGTCTTAATTGTATCTGATTTTTCTAGGGTATCACGAAGAACGGTGGTTCCGACCAATTTTCCATTAATATAGGTACGTAAGCCTGACGCTTTGAGGTTACCGGAATACGTAACAAATACATGAACCCATTCATCACGTTTTGTATCCGTTTTAGTTGTTACAATAATTCCATGCCAATCTGATTCGGTCATGGGGGATTTTATTTTAGACTTTGGATGAGGATCTTTTCCTAAGAGACTAATCGTTAATGCACCTTTATCTTGGAAGATGGCCCATCCACCGTCGTTATCACCTTGGCGTGCTATGAGGTAGCCTGAGCCTGTATTAATATTGGCCACAAGGACACGTAAGTTAATCCATCCTCCGAACGAGAAGCTTTCATTTGCATCTACATCTCCACTTTTCCCTAAATTAAGGCGGGAGTTGATATCCATTCGCATCGAAGGCCATAGCCATGCGTTTTCACTCCAAATGAGAGGATTTGTATCTGCTTTGAATTCTTTAAGGACTGCCTTGGGTGCAGAATTTTTAACGATATCCCCATGACCTTCATCTAAACGTAAATGCAGTTCTAATTTATTTTCTGATACGCTCTGTGGTTTGTGGCCTTCTTTTAGCCAAGCGGTCATCATTTCCGTGGCTTTGGATCTGTAAGCATTTAATTCTGCTCGTAACTTAGAGCCTTCAGTAAAAATAAATTCAGCACTGGTTTTGTTGATTGCTTTAGGAAAACGAAGGACAGGTGAAGGATCAGGGACATTTGAATCCCATGGTTTTTCAGCGGTATTACCTAGGATAGCAGCTAAGCTATAAAAATCCTTCTGGGTGAAAGGATCGTATTTGTGATCATGGCAGGCTGCACAGCCCGTCGTTAACCCAAGAAAGGTTGCACCAAACGCTTCAACACGGTCGCGTGTTTGATTGACGTAGGTTTCTTCTGGAATGTCACCCCCTTCATTGGTGGTAAGATTGCAGCGAACAAAACCGGTTGCAACGAGTTGATCAAAGGATGTAGCGGGGAGTAAGTCTCCTGCTAGTTGTTCTTTAACGAAAACATCGAAGGGCTTATTTTCATTAAAGGCTTTGATCACATAATCGCGGTACGGCGAAATAGCGCGCATGTTATCAAAGTGAATGCCGTGGGTGTCTGCGTAGCGTGCATAATCTAACCAGTAGCGAGCACGGTGCTCTCCGTAGGAAGTGCGCGCTAATAATTGATCAACGAGATGATCATAGGCATTAGGATCAGAATCGTTAACAAACTGATTAACTTCGCTTGGAGTAGGGAGAAGTCCAGTGAGATCAAGACTGACACGTCTAATCAGTGTTCTACGGTCCGCTTCAGGCGAAGGCTGTAAGTGTTCTCGTTCGAGCGCTTGGCGAATAAAGGCATCGATTGGATTGCCGGATGCAGGTAAAAAAGCTGTAGGAATTGCAGGTTTTGTAGGGGGTATAAAAGCCCAGTGTTCTTGATATTCGGCACCCTCTGCTATCCAGCGCTTAAGTAAACTAATTTCGGTATCTTTGAGATGTTTATGCTGATCTGCCGGTGGCATGACTTCTTTTTCTGAAGTCGATTCAATCCGCTTAATGACTAAACTATGATCAGGATCATGCTTAATGATGGCTGGACCACTTTTGCCACGTTGTGAGAAAGCGCCTTCTGGGCGATCGAGACGTAAACTGGCTTTCCGTGCACTAGGATCTGGGCCATGGCAGCTGTAGCAATTCTCAGACAGAATAGGCTGTATGGTATCATTAAACGAAATCTTAGCATTCGTTTGAGCCTTGGTTGTGGCTAGGGATACCTGGTTTGAAGTCGTGGATTCGCAGCTGGTTAAAACTCCTAAACAGCACGCAAGACTTACGACATAACTATACCTAGAAAAATTCATTCAAAAGGGGTGATACGCTTGGGGAGTAGCGTGTAAAAAATCGTAGGAAAGTCGTAGTGACATGCAAGTCTAACGCAGCAGCTAAAATAGGGTGGATTTACTTAAGTTAAGAGACGTCCTAATATGCGACAGGTTTCAGGGGACTTACTGGAGATACAAAAAGAGTAGAATAATCGCCTAAGAGTTGCTTAAATGGTCTCCCATACCCCTATGAGATCTTTGTTTTTGCGACTTGGCTTATACTTTGGTTTAGTAGCTTGCTTGCAGGCTGTGCCCTTTGAGGTGAAAGACGGTCAGTTTCTAAGTGAGGGGAAGCCTTACCGAATTATCGCGGGAGAGATGCATTATGCCCGTATTCCGCATGAATACTGGAGAAAGCGCTTTAAGATGGCACGAGCCATGGGGCTTAACACGATTTCAACCTATGTCTTCTGGGATATTCATGAAGTTAAACCCGGAGTATTCGATTTTTCAGGCGATAAGGACATAGCTTCCTTTATACGGATCGCAGGGGAGGAGGGCTTAAAGGTAATTTTAAGACCTGGTCCCTATGTCTGTGGCGAGTGGGATTTTGGAGGACTACCGAGTTGGTTACTCACGATTCCTGATTTAAGAGTCAGGTGTAGTGATGATAGATATACATCCTGTGTAAGTCGTTATTTTGAAAAGTTAGGTAAAGAGCTCTGTAGTCTGCAATCAACCCACGGTGGCCCACTCATTATGGTTGGCGTTGAAAACGAATATGGAAGTTATGGCAGTGATAAAACCTATCTAGCCTTTGTAAGAGATAGTTTAAAAAAATCTGGATTTGATGTTCCACTCTTTACGTGTGACGGACCTGATGCACTAGACGTCGGATCTATTGGCGGAACATTCCCAGTTGTGAATGTAGACGGAGATTTACCTAAAGAGTTTGGTAAACTAACAGCACTTAGTCCGAAGACGCCGCTTGCGTGTGGAGAGCTTTATCCTGGATGGTTAGATCACTGGGGTGAAGCGCACAATGTTAGAACTGCTGAGAGTATCACAGCTGATGTTAAATGGATTTTAGAAAATAAGGTCTCTAGTTTTAGTTTCTACATGTTCCACGGAGGAACTAATTTTGGATTTACGGCCGGAGCGAATACAGATCCCAAGGGCGTTTATCAGCCAATCACAACGCAGTACGATTATGATGCTCCACTTGATGAAACAGGACGCGTAACCCCTAAATACATCGCATTAAGAAATGAAATCCAAGCACACGTAGCGGAGAAGCTTCCTGATATTCCGTATGAAGCGCCGCTTATGACGATTGCTCCTTTTAAGCTAACTCGTGTTGCGTCTTTATTGGATCATTTGCCAGAAGGTATTGATGATATTCAGCCTCATTCGATGGAGGCCTATGGTCAGGATCATGGGCTTATTTTATATAGGACTACATTACGTGCAGGAAAGGCGTCTAAGTTAACGATTCGAGAACTGCATGACTACGGACTTGTGCGTCTTGACGGTAAAACCGTTTCAACGGTAGATCGGAGTTTAGTTGAAAATCCAATTCCTGTTCCTCAACGAAAAAAACCGACGCAGTTAGATATCTTAGTCGAAGCAATGGGACGCATTACGTACGGACCAGGGATCATGGATAAAAAAGGAATCACTGAGCGTGTTGAATTTCCAAATCCCTACGGAGCAGGTGTTGCGATGGGATGGAAGGTTTATCCGTTACCTTTAGATAAAACGTATTTAGAACACTTACCGTTTTCTGAAATCAAAGCGGATGTGAATGGACCTGTCTTTTTACAAGGGACGTTTCATGTCACGCAGTGTGAAGACACGTATTTAGATATGAGGCATTTTGGTAAAGGTTATGTCTGGGTTAATGGACATGCACTTGGCCGGTACTGGAACCGTGGGCCTCAAGGGGCCTTATATTTACCAGGATGCTGGTTAAATCAGGGTGAAAATACGGTACTCGTCTTTGACTTTAGTTTACCTAAGGAACCTGTCTTAGAAGGTCTGTCCCACGCGGTTTGGTTTAAGCCTACCTTTTAAAGTCGTTTGGTTCGACTTGAGCTAGGTACTCCTATACACCTTTTTATACTAATGGTTGTAATTAGGCGCATGGTAGACAAAAAACAAGCGTACACGGCAATTTTTTTGCCCGGTGAAGAAGCGCGTATTTTTCCAACGACGGAGTATGAGCATTCCCGAATCCTTCAGATCTATAAGCAGGACAAAAGTTATGAAGGGATTGAAAATGATTTTAGCGAATTAAATTTAAGTCAGTTAAAGCGTACAAAGGTCTAATCTTTTTATTTATGAAAAATAGAATCAGTCTTATTTGCTTCGTGTTAGCCGTGCTTGTGAATGCAGGGATTGCAGAAGTCGGAAGTAAGCATGTTATTACCCATGAAGATGTGTGGCTTATGAACCGTATCTCAGGTGCAGTACCTAGCCCAGACGGTAAATCAGTCATTATCGCAGTTACGCTTCCTGCGTATGACAGTAAGGATCAGGTAACTGATTTTTGGATTAAGTCACTGACAGGTGATACTCCCGTAGAACAACTCACGCATACAAAGCATATTAAAGGTTTACCGGTTTGGTCACCTGACGGTAAGCAAATCGCGTATACGATGAAGAATACGGCAACGAGTCCTTCACAGATTCACCTCTTAACACTTGCCGATAAAAAAGATAGTGAATTTACCCACCTTACACTTGGAGCGAGTGCACCCAAATGGAGTCCTTCAGGTACGCAACTTCTATTTGTAAGTCCTACGTATCCTGGGTGTTTAACAGAAGAAGAGAATAAGGCCGCTGATAAAGAACATAAGGCACGTAAGTATAATGCAAAAGCGTACGAGCAGTTTCCACCACGCTTTTGGATGGAATGGCTGGATGATAAAAGACTTCATCCGTTTGTTCAGGATGTAAAAGCGGGCTCTCAGGCTGTGGATCTTCTTGCAGGTTCTGTATTCGCTAAGAACCCAGGTTTCTCTGGAAGTCATGAAGGAGAAGATCAAAAGCTTGAATGTCTTTGGACACCAGAAGGTGATGCCATCTTATTTGTAGCCTCAATCAATGCTCAGGATGCAGCGAAGAGCTATGTGCCAGTTCATATCTTCAAATTAAAATTAACTAAGGGTGAGCCAGAAATGCTGACTCAAGGTAGTACAAGCTACGATAGCTTAACTTTTACAAAAGACAGTAAATCGTTAATTAGCCTAAGCCGTGATGATGTACCAAACGAAGTGTATGATCTTACTCGGTTAGTTAGCTTTAACTGGCCTGCCTTAGATAAGATCACGTCCTTAACAAAGTCCTTAGACCGTTCGGTTTCAAATTACGCGGTAACTGAAAATAAAATTTATTTCACTTACGAACATGCAGGCTTAGAGAAATTATATTCGGTTGGATTAAACGGAAGAGAAATAAAACAAGAATCATCCTTTAAGACAGGCAGTGTTGCCGGTATTCGAGCTGGTGCGGATGCAATTGTAGGAACGTGGGATAGTGTAACTTCACCTGCAGAAGTCTATTTACTGAATTCTAAAGAACCTAAACGGCTCACTCAGTTTAATACACAGAGGGCTGAAGCGATTGATTGGTTACCTGCCGAACATTTTTGGTTTACTGCTAAGGATGGCCAAAAAATCCATAGCATGATTATCAAGCCACCGCACTTTGATCCTACAAAAAAGTATCCTCTCTTTGTGGTGATCCATGGCGGAGCAGCGAGCATGTGGAAAGATCAATTTGTGCTGCGCTGGAATTATCACCTCTTAGCAGCTCCTGGGTATGTGGTCCTGTTGACTGATTATAAAGGTTCAACGGGCTATGGTGAAGCATTTGCCCGCGCTATTAAACTCGATCCATTAAAAGGTCCTGCGGATGAAATTAATGAAGCAGCAGATCAAGCGATTACTCGGTATTCCTTTATCGATGCAACTCGTCAGGCAGCTGGTGGTGCTAGCTACGGTGGCCATTTATCAAATTGGCTAGAAGCGACAACAACGCGATATAAAGCGATTATATCCCATGCAGGTGAAATGGACTTAGTTATGCAGTGGGGCACAAGTGACAGTATTTATGGCCGTGAAGTGAATAGTGGTTCACCGGTCTGGGGTAATAGCCCTGTTTGGCGTGAACAAAGTCCTGTGATGCAGGGTGGTAACCATGACAAAGGAACAGGATTTGTAACTCCGATCTTAATTACGGTTGGTGAAAAAGATTACCGCGTACCAATTAATAATGCGCTTTTAAATTTTGCGACAGAACAGCGTCTTGGAGTGCCTAGTAAATTACTCGTATTTCCTGACGCAGGTCACTGGATCTTAAAAGGCGAAGATAGTCGCTACTGGTATAGCGAAGTGCACGCCTGGCTTGCGAAGTACCTTAAGTAAGCACTTACCTCGCTTTAGGCTTAAAGCCTGTTGCGAGGAGCGTTTCAAAGTACGGCTCGGTTGTTTCCTTAGCTGCTAAGGAAACTTCCACGTTTTGAAATCCAGCTTTTTTAAGAAACTGATGAAGTACGCTTTCTTTGAATCCAAGCCAGACATCAGCATACATCTCTCTGGCTTTTTCGAACGTGTGTTCGTTTAAATCTAGAATAAGGATTTGGCCTTCAGGCTTCAGAATACGAAATGCTTCTTGAATAGCGATCTGTGGATGCTGAGCGTGATGCAAGGCTTGGCTTAGGATAGCAACATCAACACTCGCGTCACTGAGCGGTACTTTTTCAATATCGCCTAACTTGTAGGTTAAGTTTGCTAAGTCATTTTTCTTAGCGAGTTCTGTTCCTACTTCAACCATGCGTGGTGAATTATCGATACACCATACTTGTTTGGCTCTACGAGCGAGTAGCTGAGAAATGAGACCTTCTCCTGCACCTAGATCAGCAATTTCGATGGTAGGGGTGAGACGAAGGGCTAAGTGTCCAATCGCTTCCCACGAGCGGCCTGGGCAATAATTTTTCCCTAAACGACCTGCGATTAAATTGAAGTACTGCTCAGATACTTTACGCCTTTTGAGTAAAATGCGCTCCAGACTTTCTGAGTCTTCGCCCATGACGGGTAATTCAGTGACAGATTCTGAGGCTGCCTTTAACAAATTATATTGAGTCAGAGGTAGGTTAGAGCGGAGCGAATAAAAAGCTTTCTTTCCATCTCTACGGTCTGAAACAAGGCCTGCTTGGCGAAGGAGGGCTAACTGGGAAGAAATGCGGGACTGTCCCATGCCTAAAATTTCTTGTAGTTCAGCAACAGAGAGCTCTTCACGCATTAAGAGGGCTAAAAGCCGCATGCGGGTTGGATCAGATAAAATCTTTAAGGTATCCCAAGAAGCGCTCACGTGTGTAATGCTAGAGTGTGGCGTTTAGTGGAAGAATTGCAACAGAGGAAGCAGGGTTGCTCTAGCGACTAACTCCTTAAAAGACTTATATTTTTGGATACAAAAAAAGCCTTTAAGAAATCATGCGTAGTGCATGCTCCTTAAAGGCTTTGAATAAAAAGAGAGGACTTAGGAAGCGTAGCGCTTGATGTTTAGAATCTTAACTGATTCTTCACCACCGCCGGACTTCACGTTTACTGTTTCTCCAACTTTACGTCCTAAGAGCGCAGCTCCGAGTGGCGTTTTGTAAGAGATAACGTGGTTAGCTGGATCGCTATCCCATGCACCAAGGATTGTGTAGGTAGCTGAGTTACCACCCTGATTTAATTCAACGATCGTTCCGATACTGACTTGATCTGTTGTTGCATCCTTGAAGTCAGTGACGCGAGCACGTGCTAATTCACGCTCTAACTGGCTCTTCTGAGCCATAAGTACGGTCTGGTCTTGTTTAGCCATCTTGTACTCTGAGTTTTCACGTAAGTCGCCGTGTTCACGAGCAGCTGCAATTGCTTTTGAATTTTCAGGAATTTTCTTAGATACGATTGTTTCGTATTCTTCACGCTTACGGTCGTAACTTTGACGTGAGACTAAGAGTTGTTCTTCTTTTGATTCAGCATCGCTAGCAACTAAGGACTGAATGTTTGGGAAGATCTTGATGAAACGAGCAAGGAGCGACTTCTTCGTTAATTCTTCGAAGCCCTGATTGAGTAGAAGGGTATTCGCTAAATCACGTGCTGTTTCAGGATCTGCGGTTGAGAGTAAATCGCTGATTAAGTCAGGATCTTCACTGAGGATGTCAGCAAGCGGAATACGGCGTGCGCTAGCAGCCTGTAATGCTTCGTAATCGATACCAAAGAAGATCGCACTTAATAGACGTGGATCAATGAGGTCGTTAAGAAGTTTAGCAAATTTCTTTGAGTGACGATTCTTAACGATCCAAAGAAGTACAGGAGCGCGTAAGTTTTGCTCTGTCTGCCAACGCTTGAGTGCTGCAGCAAGATCATCCGAGTATCCGTTATCAACTAAGAAATTGATACATTCGGTTGTGAACTTACCTTGGGAAACTTTGAGTAAGTTAAATACGATATCGCGGCATTCAATCGGATGTACCTCTTTAATTAATTCGAGGAAATCGGATTGGAAGTGAACCGGTACTTTTTCAGCAATCGCAGGTAAGTCGCGAACATTGCTGATGAGGGAAGCCTGGGTTGGCTCGATTGGAGCTGTGTGCTTAGCTAATTTAGCTAATTGATCACGTACGGATGCACCATAAAGACGCTCTGCTGCATCGAGCTGATTACTATCGCGTACAGCGTCACTGAGTGACGTAAGAATTGCAGATAAATCAGCTTTCGTGTCGGTTGCTTTGGAAGCTGTGATTAATTCTTCCGTGAGGCTAATCTTACGACGTGCGGAGCGTGTTGTATTTAACTGCTCTAAGATTTCGTCTTCCGCTGAAATTGGAATTTCACGTAAGATGTAGCATTCTGTTTTTTTCTCAGGAACGCTGACACGGGGATCGTTAGCGACTGCTTTTTTAGCAACCGTCCACCATTTCTTAAATTTTTCTTCGCCGATAACTTGCGCTAAAACGATTTCTAAATCGATCGCTGTCGTTGCATTGTTTTCATAACCCTTAAGCGCTTCAACAACGAGGTCTGCTGGGTTTTCTGTTGCTAATTTTGAAATACGTTCTGACTCCTCAGCCTTAACAACTAAGATATGTTTCTTAGGTAAGACTTCCATCGTTGTAACGCAGAAGGTTGGATCCATGTCGTGACCCTTCTTTGTAACGAAGTCGATTGTGAGGCGATAGGTTGCTTCATCAAAGGCCTTGATTTGGCCAAAACCCCAGCTGCGATGTACCACGTAGGCATTAGGAACCATCGCCTCGAGTTTGGCTTTATGGCCTCTTAGGGAGGGGTTTTTTGCGATCAAAGTAGATACGGCGGCGGAATTCATAGTTGCGTGAGTAGCGATGTAACGTGAGATTCCAGATTACAATGGTATCCCTTGTCAAATTGTCTCCAGAGCGTACTTCAGGTTGGTTGGAAGCTGTTAGGCTGATTTCGGCCTGGTTTTCAACCAAAGAGCGGCTAGACCGCATCATGGAACAGACGTCTCATGATTTGTCACATACGGAAAGATCTCGCTGTCAACATCTTGTGTATGGCGTCGTTCGGCACTCCCTAAAGCTCGAAAAAACACTGGGTCAATTTGTAGCACACCCCCCTCGCTTTGTGACCCGTGCAATTCTTTATGTGGCAGGCTTCGAAATAATCGATGAACCAGCCCAAATTGCCCAAATTGTGCACCATGCGGTGGAGCACGCTAAAGATTTAAGTAGTCATGCGGAGGCTAAATTGATCAATGCGGTCGCAAGAAAAATGGGAAAATCCTTAACGGAATTACAAGCCCCAGGACCTATTGCATCAGCAGAAAATCTCTCCATGTACTATTCCCATCCGGAGTGGCTCGTGAAACGCTGGCTTGTGATGTTGGGTGCACAAGCAACACGTTCACTGCTTGAATGGAATCAATCACCCGCACCGGTGTATGCACGCTGGCGCACGGGTGTTGAGGCTGCAGCACAAGGAATTCCTGATTGGTTAAAGCCAACACCGTGGGAAAATTTTTACGAAATAAGTTCTGGAAAATGGTCTGACGTAGAAGTGCTTTTAAAATCGGGTGCGATTTATTTACAAGATCCTGGTACACGACTCTCTGTTGATTTACTTAATCCTAAACCCGGTGAAAGTGTTTTAGATTTATGTGCAGCGCCTGGAGGAAAGAGTTTACAAATTGCTGATAGGTTAAAAACAGAAGGACTACTTGCCTCTTGGGATTTACCTGTCGCTCGCATTGACCGCTTACGTGAAAACCTGTCGCTTGCAAAAGGACTAAAGACCGAGGTCGTTGTTGGAGATATTTTAGGTGAAGGAGCTCGGTGCTTAAGGCAGGAAAATTTACCAACGCAGTATGACGCCGTATTAATTGACGTACCGTGTTCAAATACAGGTGTTATGCGTCACCGCATTGATGTGCGGTTTCGTTTACAGGAAAATGATTTTAGTAAGCATACACGTCAGCAACTCCGACTCCTTGAAGCAGCCTCAGAATACGTAAAAAGTGGCGGACGACTGGTGTAATCTACCTGCAGTATTGATAAGGAAGAAAACGAAAAAGTGGTAGAAGACTTCTTGAAGAAAAATGAAGCCCTCTTTGTTTTAGAGAAAAAAGAAATCTCTTATCCGTGGATTACGGGACATGACGGAGCTGCCGCATTTTTACTTAGGAAAAAGTAATTACTTTTTTCTTAAATTTAATTAAAAAGAAAAGTCTTAAGGAATTAAATCCACGACTTTGAGTGGCTTATCGATTTCTTTCGTGCCCTTTAAAAAGGTGAACGTGATCGTTTCTCCGGAATCAAGTAGCTTATCGTAGTGAGTGATATCCCAGGCAGATACATTTTGGTGATTAATTTTAATCACTAAATCTCCTGGCTCTATCTCTGAAGCGTCAGCAGGTGATCCAGGAATAACGCCAACGACTCTCCAATAGGCGGGAGTTTTTGCGAAACTAAGCCCTGTACTTTTCTTGCCAGGAATAGAAATTTTAACTGCCTCATCTTTACTAAAACTCATCCGTTTATTTTCAGGATCAAAGGTAAGTGAGAAGTATTTTAAAATACCTCCACCGATTGAAGACTGTGTTTCAGTTAATTCTGCAACGGGTTGTTCAATCGTATAGGAACCTAAGGTTAAATTTTCAGCTAATCGGGCAATTTGCTCAGGCCTGTCCCCTGTTAGGGTTGCAACGGTTGGACCTTCCGTTGGTCCATACGCATACGCGGGAGAAACATGATTGGGGTTAAGGCTCAAGGCTTCATCACTACCTGTATCAATTAGGGCTTTAAACGGTTCGTGATTTAACGAAGCCATGACAAGGGGTCTGTCTCCTTCAATCGTAAATGGAACCGTTTTGCCTGGTAGTTCTTCTAAACTACCTAGAGGTCGTAATTCAACGTGAGGGTGAATATAATCAAGCGTAAGAATCGTATGCTTAAACAGTGGAAAGCCTAAGATACCGTCAATTTTTACACCTAGTTGTTCAGACAGGGGCTCACAGCTATAGATTAAGCAATTGATCGTATAGAATTTTGCACTTCCTAGTTCTAAGAGATCAAGGGTGGTGGGTGGTAATTCAGTCGTAGTGCCATCGGCTGCTCTGACAGGCACATCATTTACATCAGCTTGGGCTGCTTCTTTTGACTGATGCGTTTCCGCAAATTCTGGAGTGACTAAATTTACAGAGGAGCCGGTATCGATTAAAAAGTGATAGGTTTCATCTTTTCCTTTCACTTCAATAATTAAGGCATTTCCTTTTAAGGTCGCAGGTAATTTTACAACACGGGATTTTAGTTCTGTCGTGCCTTCTGGACGCCGAGTTATTTCAGTCGTACTGCAACCGGTTAGTGCAAGAAATACCAGAATCGGAAGAAGTAATCCGAAACCTTTAACGAATCGCGCAGAGGATATCTCTGGGATCTGCATTTATTTCGTAGGCTTTGGTAGGGGTAGGGCCATGACTACAGGAGCAATCACAATCAGTGCTGCTATACTGTAGGTATATTCTGCTCCAACCCACCAATAAACAAGACACGCACTGATAGGACCAACGCCACGTGCTAATGAACCCAGTGAGCGAAATACGCCTAGCATACGACCTTGTTCCTCAGGCTTACTGTAGAGAGAGACGAGGGCCGATACAGCAGGATTAGCAAGGCCTGTACCTAA
>Ga0214166_1000167_pt1 | contig 34153 bp, 33 predicted proteins | sample TroBogepilimnion_27_FD_153005 | JGI IMG/M metagenome (GOLD analysis project Ga0214166, IMG submission 153005) | Freshwater microbial communities from Trout Bog Lake, WI - Practice 18AUG2009 epilimnion v3 | ecosystem: Environmental > Aquatic > Freshwater > Lake > Epilimnion/Euphotic zone ...
ATATATTATAACCGTCATTCAGCGAGACTGACTATTCAATGGTAGTAGAATAGCAGGAACACTACCAAACAACTTGTATATCAGCACTATGAATATACATTTTATTAATAGTGCTAAGCTTGTAGAAACTGGTAAGAACGTTACGGAACACAGGGGTGCAACTCCCCTCAGGTCCACCACTTTATGCCCTCATAGGATAATAGTTAGTCTACCGCACTTTCACTGCGGGCATCCCGGTTCGAATCCGGGTGGGGGTACCATAAATATTATGATGAATTTTAAGCAATACTACACAGAAGCTAGACTGCAAGATAACCAAACCACAGAAGGTGTAGATAATTTTATTGCTGATTTACAAATTACATTTCCGCAATATCAAAACATTATGGAAGATATAAAAAGTGTTATACTTTCCACTAAATGTCCCAGTATAGCTTTTGAGCCTTTAAGAGGCGCCTTAGGTATATCTAAACATGATAAATGTATTATTAATACTCAAATTTTATTAAATAGGAATATAACATATGCTTTGTATGTTGTATTTCACGAATTAGCTCATCAAAAACAATATTCAAAGTACGGGGAAGACATAGCAGCTGATATATTTTTAGACAACATATCAGCCGATGAAGCCGCTAAAAAGCTCCTCTCTATCGAAAATACTGCTGACAGGTGGTCTCAAATGATTACCACTAGAATTTTAAACAAGCACGGTATAAAAGTAGATCATATACCAATGATGTATAAAAATGTGAGTTTTAATAATGTAAAACTTTATGTTGAAAATATTAGAAAATTAATTAAAACGAATAGAATTACAACAATAGAACAGGCTAATAATTTAATTTATAGTATGATAAAGTTTTAATTTGTTGTGTAGCTCAGTTAGTAGATCTCTTGGTTTGAGTCCAGGACGGACAACTATCTTTAATCCAAATAGAAGTGATAGTTTATTCCTATGGATATTTTCATTATTATATGAAAATAACGAGTAAGTATTTGTGCTGGTGACATTATCCAGCATAACAACCAAAGCCCCCGGGCTGCGGTTCTAAACAAAACAACAACACATATGCAAGTATTAATCGTAACAAGTTATCTTGCTGTTGGTGGTCTTGTTAGACTCGCGTACGAGGACTATAAGATAGGAAACAGTAAGACAAAGACAGAGTTCATTAAAAGTGTTAAAAAGTTTTGGGTAGGGTTTAAAAAAGCGTGGAAAGACGCTATTTCAGCCCCACATCAACACTTGTTTTAATACTATAAGTTAGTAGCAAACAATACCCAGTATAGAAAACTATACTGGGTTCTTTATTGACAAATCTTAATGCAGCTATAAATACATTTATGAGCTTAACATTACAAGATACAATTGGGGTTATACCTAATGCCTTTCCAGATGATCTTTGCGACACTATATTGCAACTTTATGAAACTGCAGCACTTGAAGGAGAAACGTATCAAGGCTTTTCCGGTCGCGGTACAAACAATTTAAACGTAAAAAACTCCATAGATTTAAACCTTTTAAATTATAGTAACACCCCAGCTATTAAAAGTTTAAATGATAAAATTTGTGATATGTTCAACACAAATATCAACAAATATGCAACGAGCTTTCCTGATCAAGACAAATGGTCAGGCATGAATAATTTTAATTCTCCTACTGTATTTGATGTTTTACAAGTACAAAGATACAAACAAGGAGAAGGTCACTACAATGCTTGGCATCATGAAATAATGGGATATAGATCCTGCAAAAGGTTTTTTGCCATACTAGTATATTTAAACGATGTAGAGGAAGGCGGAGAAACTGAATTTTTATATGCAGGTTTAAAGGTTAAACCTAAAAAGGGTACTCTTGTAATACACCCAGCTGGTTTTCCATACGTACACAAAGGACATATGCCTATTACTAGTGATAAAACTATATTAATCACCTGGCTATGCTTTGATATGCCTGCTAGGTTAGCTGATGCAGTTTAACACGCCCTCATAGGATAACGGTTAGTCTACCGCACTTTCACTGCGGGCATCCCGGTTCGAATCCGGGTGGGGGTACCATTTTTTTTGAATATTAAAGTAAATAATCTTATTATGAGCAAATCAACATCAATAGATATCAATTATCTTTCGTATGCATGCAACACTCAAGGCACATGCGCTTGGTCATTAAGTGCTGGTAGTCCAGATATCGTACAGGTATCTGCCCCTACAGATAATAGTACGGCATTTTTGCCTTCCAACCCGACTTCTTTTGCAAGTATTCTTAAATTAGCTGATAGCGCTATTATTAATCTTTCAGGTTTAGTAGTAGATCAAGCTAGCGAAAACGCAGTAGATGCCAATAATAAAGTCTCAGCAGTACTTGAAGGAGTGTTTGGTAACTCTACCCCCGGTGTAGGCAATCAAATTTTTAGTGTAAAGGGTGGTTGTAGTGTTAGTATTAGAGGCACTTTAAAAGGCGCTGGCAATAGGTTAAATGCAGATATACTTGTAGATAACTGGTCGGATCAGGATTATAGTTCTAGTACTGTTGATTTGACCCAAGCTAAGCACGAAACAGGTAGAAAACTAAATGTAGTATATCGTATTGGATCAAGCAAAGTAATCGGTGACTGTAATAAACTTTTATTACCGTCAATTGGTTTAACAATTTATTTCTATGTTAAACTTTTAGTGCGTAAAGTTATGGGAATCAAGCAGGGACAAAAGGGCCCGAGCTTTTTATAAAAATCCGTTTTACAAAAAAAAACAAATAAACGTATATATTTTTTGGCAATAATATATAAATATAGAGTATGAAGAAACTATTAACATTCCTTACTTTGGTAGTATTAACAACTGCAGCTATTGCACAAGTAGCTGATATACCTTCACCTATTACTGGTGTAAGCGTAAATGCTGGTTTTACTTCCAAACTTATTGACCGTGGTAACTTAGCTGGCACTGATTATATCACTGCTGGTGTTGGTTTAGACGTCTACAACATTGATGTTGCTGTAGAAACGTATAGCCGTTACAATGGTTTAACAACATTCAGTTCTACTACAGTAGCTGGTAAAACAACTACAGTAGCAAAAACTGATGCATCCGGTCTAAAGCGTATCTATACAACATTAGGCTATGTTTTTACATCACCTCTTGCTAATCTTACGCTTGGCGCACAACTACGTAACACACAAGGTAGTGAGTTACTCGCAGGTGGTTTAACCAGCGACACTCTACCCTTTGTAAAGCTTAATGGTAAGCTTTTCGGTAGTACAGTTGTTTGGGATGGTGTAGCTGTTGACGACTTAAAGAACCGCACTAACAACTATGAAGCGAATTTACGTCTTCCAGTTGGAGTAGGTTATGGCTTAAAGGTTGTACCAGCACTTGGTGTTGGTTTTAACGATCCAAGCGCTAACACAATACCTGCTTTTGCTGCTAATAAAAAGTATGCAACAGCTGGTGCAGGCCTTGAATGGAAAGGCTTACAGGCTAACTTATTCGTACATCGTGGTGATTTCACAAGCACAGCTTCTCAAATCACTGGTTACACAGTAGGTTATTCCTACAAATTCTAAGTTATACAAATACTTAAACAATTAACCCCTTACTTCGGTAAGGGGTTTTTTATTGTTAATAACCGTAAGCTACACCTAATTGTGTACGTCCATCGTATGCAAAATTAGCATAAGGGCCGTTCTTGTCTACATAATGCATAAAGACCTGTATTTGTTTGGTACCTTCAGTATAAGCATTACGCCAATGAGGTATATCCAGGCCTCTATAAACTAACATATCACCAGCTTTAAGGTAAACTGGTATGTTTGTTTTTTGTTTGTTCTGTACCCATATAGGCCAAATATCTCCATTAAGCTCTACACATAATGTAGCAGATATTTCACAAGATGGCCTATCAACATGTCTAGCCATTACTGCTCCTGGATAATAGATACGAGAACAGGCATAAGTTGGTAATAACTCTAAGCCTGTTAGTTTTTCCATCTTAGGTTTAAGCATTTGCAATAAACCTTCAAATATAAAAGTACCGTTTGCTATTAAAGATGTGTCAGAGTTGATAGTAAAACTATTTTCTACCATACCATCTTTAAATGCAAACTTATCGTTTTTATCTGTTTTTTGAGTAGCATATACCCAATCTCGATACAACTGTACCTGATTAGATAGTAATTCTAGTACTTCAGGATCTACTATTCTACGATATGTTTCGTATCCGTCGTCTTTAAAAGCCATACAAATACTTAAAAACTTTTATCTTTATGCAACTGTCTTCTTTTTTAAAGCTTGACTTTTATGCTCAGTTATATGAAACTGTAAAGCTCTGTTTAGTTTTTGTGCAAACTTCTCTGGTACGATTCCGGATTGTTCTTGTAATAGAAGTTCTTCTTTAAGAGCTTTTAAGAACTTTTCGGATAAGTTAAAATTACGTGGATAAAACAGTCTTTTTTCCTGTTTTAACATACCATAGTTTTCCATTAAAGCTTGAAATTTCATAAGATTCGTTTACTATACTTACTTGATTTATTTAAAATAACATATAACATATACAACAATATGAGCAAAGAAGAATACGTCCAACTTGATACGGTCAAACACGCCCTTGAACAAATCGTTCAAGATAAAGAAGTCATTGAACAAGTGCTTGCTGCTTTAAATGAAGCAACTGTAGCTCTTAATGAAACATCCGAAGTTGCCGAAGATACCGGTACTGATTCAGAAGGCGATGAAGCACCAAAAGTAAAAAAGCAATACGTAATTGTTGTTTCTGATACCACCGGTCTTATTACTAAAGACTTAGTTGGCTGGGTCTTGCAAATACCAGAAGATGAAGATGTGACTGCTGTAATGGATGGTATTAAAAAGAGTGCATATAACTTTAATGCTTCTAAGAAAGGTAACAAATATCCTGTATCTTCTATTGGTCAAGCTTTAGCAAATGTTAGCAACAAGTTCTTTAAGCCTTATAATATATCAGTAAAAACTAAAGAGCCTGTACTAGTCGTTACAACTAATAACGTTTTACCAAAAAGCTAATATGTCCGGTAAAGGTTCAAAACCACGCCCATATTCAGTATCTCAACAGGTATATGCTGATAATTGGGATAATATCTTTAAAAAGGATAAGCCCAAAAAGGAAAAGAAAGTTAACTCTCTTTCCTCAAATCCCCGGGGTAAAACTTAAACCTGTTATGATTAATAGGGGAGGCTAGTAATAGTGCTCCCCTTAATAATCCTTTAACTGTTAATTGATACATATGAGACATCCATGTTTGCTCAAATGGACGTACCCAAGTAGTATCTAAGAACATTTTTTGGTTGCCCTCTCTTGAAACTAATTGAGGCCAGTTGCAGTAATATATCTCTCCATCTGCATACGGCAGCCCTTCAAGACTACGTATATTGTTAAATTTGGTTTCCGGAGATTCTGGATCTAAGCCTTCTGTAGGTAAGTTTGGTTTTTCTGGCCAAAACTTTTCTCTAAGATTTTGAGGTACATTGTACCATGCCCATTGCTTTGAGTTGTTACCGTAAAATTCAGTAAAGCTAAACTTAATAAAGTCATAATTGTTAGCAATCATAATTTTATGTACTTTATTATATAAATTAGGTACATAACCTTGGAAGCCGTTATCACATAGTTCAAAAGAATTATCTTTTAAGAGCATATCATCTTCTAAAAAGATATAAAAATCGTGATTGGTTTCTTTGAAATGCTCTGCAATAAACTGTCTTCCACCACAAATACCAAGGTTTTCCTTCTTAATATGTGTAAAATTATACTTTTCGCATAACTCTAAGTATCTAGGGGTTGTTTCCAAATCCGTACTATTATCTAACAAATAGTTTTTAGTATTAGTAATAAAGCCAGGTTGAGTTAAATAACTTTCTACTATGGTTTGGAATTGCTCTGGGGCATTAAACGTTATAATGTAAAGAGCAGTAATAGTCTTGTTAAGATCTACTATTTTGTTCTCTTTTGTTTTTACTGTTATCTCGGGTTTATCTAATACAATGTTATCGTTTTTAAGTTGCTCTGCAAAGTAGTTAATTAAACCATTACCCTCTATCATAAACCGATTAAAAACTTCCGGTTCTAGATAAGACATAATAGTAAAGATGCTTTCTTCTGTACCCATGTACCCTTGCTCAAGAGACATCCGTAACAAGTGATAGTACATACCATTAGCATGTTTAATTACATCTTTATGCCCACCAAACAATCCAGCTCTACATACATATTTTACTTCCTGAGCTTTTGCAAACTTGTTCATTCCTTCTCGAGCAAAACCGTGTATTTCGCTATTGCCTTCATAAGGAAAGGATAAAAATAAAAAGCTCTTTAAATACGGTTGTATTTTATTTAGAATTTTATCGTGAGTAAAATAACCGGCATGTACGGTGTTAGTTATACCACCATCTATCCATATAAAGTAATCTGTATTAAAAGGGTTATAACATACAGCATCGTGTACCATAAACATTTTAGACATAACCATAGGGTTATACATCTCTAATGTTGCTTGAGTACTATTACGTAACCAATCAGCTTGTTTTAACCAATTTTCATCTTTACGTATTTTTTGTATTTGTTCGTAGAAGTCAAACTTGGTTTTAAATTCTTCAACCTCTTTAATGAACACTCTTGTGTTATGGTCCCTTCTATTTTCCCAAACAATATGTTCATACTGTTTTTCAATATAAATGACCATATTAACATCGGTCTGTAAGAACTTTACAAAGTTATCAATATAATGCTGGAAAGGTCTTTTGAAGCCCTCTCCGGCTTGATCTCTTCTTAAGTCCCAAATACCTGTTACAACTGTTAAATTATTGCTCATTAGAATCGTTTTACAATTAAATTATCTTCAATAATAAGACAATCAAGTTTTGTATTGTCATATACTTTAAAGGCATCTTTTACTGTAGTTAATATAGGTTTACCTGCTACATTAAAGCTAGTATTAAGTAGTACTTCATAACCAGACTCTTTACCAAAGGCTTTTAATAGATCATATAGCCACTCATCTTCTTCTTGCTTAAGTGTTTGCACTCGAGCTGTACCATCGATATGAGTTACAGATACTAGCTTACTTTTCCATTCTTCTCTTACATCAAATGCAAACGACATATAAGGAGAATTTTCAATAACATTAAAATAAGTGTTGGCTGTATCTGCTGGACATACAGGTGCAAACGGTCTATACCACTCTCTATTTTTTACTTTAGCATTGAGTATGTCTTTCATGTTCTCTATACCGGGATCGCATATAATACTTCTATGGCCTAGTGCTCTTGGTCCGTGTTCACTCAAGCCTCTCATTACCCCGATAATTTTTCCTTTACGTAATAAATCCACTGCAGCAGGTATTGTAACCTTACTAATATCAGATGCATTACTATGGTCATACAAGTACTCTCCAATTGAACCGTAATCCAATATAGGTACACCGTTTCTTGATACATCCACTTGGTATTCTGGTTTAATATACTCAAACAACATACCTATTGCTTGACCACAGTCATTAGAGTTGGATGCCACGTACATATCCCGGTTATAACGCTTTTTAATGTTAGTATTAAGTAATACGTTAAGAGCACACCCGCCTGTTGTACAAATAGGTAAATCCGGGTATTGCTTAGCTATAGGATCAAATATTTCAAAGAATATATCTTCAAAAGCTTGCTGATGAGTAGCAGCAATATCATAAGCTAGTTTATCTTTAAACCGATTACTCAAATTAAAAGCCAAACCAGTTTTATCTGACAATTCTTTAAGCTTTTCTTGATAGTTAATACCATCCGGTTTACTGTAGTAAAACTCTTTAAAAGCAGGTATCCACTCTTGTCTAACAGTGCCATACCCGGTTAACCCCATTAATTTGCCAGAATACACAAGATTACCATCGCTTAAAGAACCTTCCATTTTTATGTCATTCATGTACTGGCCCATAATCATGTAAGCAAAGCCAAGATCTACTTTTGTGTCATATACCGGCACACATCCTTCAGCTCTTGTAGCAGTATAAATGTTAAAGAAACCATCTTCCCCACCACCGTCAAAAGATACTATTAAAGCACTATTAAACGGAGATTGATAAAAGGTACCAGAAGCATGAGACCGGTGATGCCATGCCCCCATCTTCTTTTCTTTAGATTCAATTGCTTCATGAAACATACGCTTTACGTCATCATGTAAGCAATCAGTTCTGTTCCATATTAATAGGTCGGGTACCTCTGTAATATTATTACGTTGTTTGTAATCCTTAATAATAAGATCAATATAGACATCAGTAGGCCACACGAACTTGTATTGAGCAAGTCCAGAGTTCTTGTAATTAAGGTATCTTTCTACTTCATAGACGTCTATTTTACCGTCGTAGTAAAAAGCTATAGCCGCGTTGTGGGAGCCATAAATTGAGACTATAAACTTTTTATCCATTATACTTTTCAAATATATGATAGAAAGAGACTTTAAACTCTTTTAAGTAATGTTCAAAACCAGTACTATCTTCATGGTACCAGTTTTCAAACAATTCAGGCATATAATCTTCAGGATGTTCTGTTGCTACAACAGAAAGTACTTGTTCTTCTGTATATAATACACCTGAGTTTAAGATAGTATTAGCTTTAAGTTTAAAATCTTCTATTACCTTTTGTAGCTGCGCTTTTGGACCACCGAACCAACCACCAACAACATGTATTTGACCGGCTTTATCACTATTAGAACCGTAGTACTTAAGCTCCGGTACTTGATAGCCTCTATTCTTAATCATATCTAAAGCAATAATAAATATCTTATTTTTACTTGTTACTGCTGCATTTAAATTGTTAAGTACCTTTTCATTAAAGATATTAAAATAAAACTGTTTTGTATACCAATCATGACCAAAGGTAAACTTTTGTGGCCACAAGCCTAGATGAGAAAGACCCATATCAATCCAATAAATCGTATCATAGTCTTCGTTAATATGGTTTTGTAACCAGTACAGCTTATTGTACTGAATTTCAAAGCATCTATCGGTTAAAAGGTTGTTAAAACCACCTAAAATACCGTTAATTTTCTTATGTAACTCAAAATTCTCTAAATTATACTCAATTATAGTAATTTTATTGTTGGTAGTGATATTCTCCTTAATAAATTTCTCTAACTTAGGTTTTTCTTCAGCAGAAGTGTATATTACAAAGTCTGCTGGCATTTTAGATAAGGAAACAAACGATTGCAGGTAGTTTTCTTCTCTACCAGAGCGACCACCAAACTTGGTTCCCGCTAGTTTACCATAATAACAAGTTACAAAGAGAGTTTTCATAGATTTCCGGTGATTGGCTCACACCATCCCTTACTTATACTGTGCGGCCACACTATCCAGCTACATGGCTTAGAAGGAGTATTAAAAGTTCTCCATATTTTAAAGTATCTATCTTTATCTTTACTTAAATTATCGATTTCTGCCTTATCCGCGTCTTTTCTATATAGATCTTTACCATCTTTGTCTTTAAACGCTACACACCAGAAGTCATAATCTGGTTCTGGCATACGATCAAAGCCAATATCAATACAGTGCTTAAAAATACGGCATATAGATGCTTCCCAATCATCAACAGGTGGGTTTGGTGGTAGTTTCTCATCTAAAGTATACTGTTGTACCCCACGTAACTTGAAACTTATACCAGCATACTGTTCATAATCATGTAATGTACGTATTTTACCAAAGTCATACTTACCGAAATCAATATCCTTTACCTCCCCATCCATTTCAAACAACTTACGGTTACGTTTATGAGAGGTTTCGTTCTTTTTCCACCAAGTAGGGTCGTCATCCCATGACTTTCTTCTATAACTACGCGTGTATTCGTGCCAAGCTACTAATACATGCGGGTGAAACAAGTCATACCCCCAAGTATATGCACGAGCTGCAATGCTAATCTCTTCTCCATGGAACAAATAGTTGGGGTCGTGTTGTACCTCTATACAGAACTGACCTAAGGTAAAGCAAAAGTGGGCTGAGTACCATCTAGACGGTATAGGCTCTGTTAGTTTTTCAGGATTCTCAATAAATGCTTGAGAGAAGAACACTGCTCCCTCAGGTATAAACCGGTCAAAGTTCATTTTTTGAGGAACCATAAGACGTTCTGCAGGGTCATTAGCTGGATTAAAGCTAGATATATAGCCGGTTAGTAAAGGTTTTGCATGTCCCTTAGCTTGTAACTGCTTTATCATTTTTATACATACTTCATCCCAATTTTCTACAAAACGATGGTGAGAATCTAGTTGAAATGTATAGGTTTCCCCGTTGTAATGCTGTTGTATTTGATTTCTAGCCCAGCAAGTACCTAAAGTCATTTTATAAGGTATATCAATTATCTTTACATTGGGTAATTTTTTAATTTCATCGATATTTTCCTCATCATCATGCTGCCAAGCTATGCAAAACACTAAATTTTCTGGGTATTTTGCTTTTTCTATGCAGTCTTTTACGGTAGGAACTAATTGAGAGTCCCTATACGAAGCTATTTGTATAAAAATTGTTTCGCTCATAGGTAATTTATTGTGTTTTCTATTACTTTTGTATTCCATTCTTTAGATTTGCTGTGAGGCCATATTGTCCATTTAGCAGGTTTTACGTCAGTATCAAATTCTCTCCATATATGAATGAATTTATCATTAGCATCTGAGTTCATAACTGTATGAATTTCACTTACGTCAGCGTCTTTTCGGTATAAGTCTTTGTTATCCTTATCTTTAAACACTACGCACCAGAAATCGTAATCATTTTCTGCAAATTCTGGTTTATAAACATCAATACAGTACTTAAATCTGTTGCAAAGTTCACTTTGAAACTGTTCCTCTGTAGTGCAATTAATAGGTGGCAGTATTTCTGCAATAGTATTCTTGTGAAATCTGCGAGTTTTAAACTCTACTCCGGCATAGCGCTCAAAGTCTTGAACGGTTCTTACTTTACCAAACCCGCACTCTTTAAAATCTATTTGTTTTGGATCTTCTTCATCAACCCCGAATAGTATTTTTACTCTTTTGTAACTAATTTTATTCAATTCATCCCAATTTTTAGAGTCGTCCCAGTGCTTTTTTTGACCTGCTCTTGTATATTGATGCCACATTAATATTTTATGAGGATGAAATAAATCGTAACCGTGTGTGTAAGAACGTACAGCTAATGATATTTCTTCCCCATGAAAATATAACTCCGGATCATATGGTACTTCTTTACACCACTTACCGTACGTAAAAATAAAATGAGCCGACAAGCCACGAGCTGGTGCAGGAGCTACTAATTGTTCCCAGTTCTTTAATTCGGATGGGCGTAAAAATACAGGCCCTTCTGGCATAAATCTATCATAATTAATTTGCCAAGGGGCATGTAATCTACCGTCTGGATCGTTACTTGGTTCATAACTGGTAAGATAGGCGGTCAAGAGTGGTTTTTTTACTTTTTTGTTCTTTAAACTTTTAAGCATTTTAATGCACTCTTCATCCCAATCCTGTATAAACCTATGATGAGAATCTAACTGTAAAGTATATGTTTCTCCGTCGTATTGGTCTTGTATTTTTCTTCTTATCCAACAAGCACCTTTAGTGTCTAAATAGTGTACATCTACTATTTTTATATTTGGTAAGTCTTTAATCTCGTCAATACGTTCTTCTTCTGTATGCTGCCACCCAATACAGAAATGTAAACGTTCAGGTTTTGCTGCTTTTGCAATACAATCCTTTACAGTGGGTATAAGTTCTGGATCTCTATACGCAGCAATCTGGATAAAAATAGTTTCTTCCATAATGATATTATAGAAGAATTTACAGTTAAATCAAGTTAACTCAAGTACCAGGTCCGTTATAAGTTGGAAATACTGCTTCTGTTGGACTATAATATTTTGGAGATGTATAAGTTTGATCTGGTGAAGAAGCAGATTGTGACGTACTTCCGCCATTAAGTACTTCAGCAGCAGTGCTTACTGCTCCAGCATTACCTACTAATGTTAATGGTAAGTTTTTAAACACGTGATTATGTGGTTGATTAATAGTAAGCGTACCAGCATTTATATCCAATTTAACTTGGTAAGAAGTGCCACGCTGTGCATTACCAGAACCTGTAGGGTCAATTGTTATTGTACCCACTATATTACTTGGGGCATCTCCCGAACTTGTAGACCAAGTACCATTTGTAGCTTGTATCTTAGTTGTTTCAGTTGATTGAAATTCGTAAGGAGCAGTTACATGTTGTAGGAAAGTTTCTCCGTTAATATATGCTCCACCACCAATAATAACATTTTTACTTATACCTAAATTATCATCTATAAGCACTTGTTCCTGAGCGCGGGTTCTTATTGCTATTATATTAGCTATAACAGAAAGATTAGTACCACCATCAATATTAGTATCATCACTAGAAGCAATATTAACTTGCTTACCGGCTACTGCTAATATAGAGCCACCAACATTAACTGGCCCTGTAGTTTTAATGTCTACCCCGTTTGCACCTACTAATAGACTATAACGATTACCAGCAGTAACAGTATAATTACCACCAGGCATATCATCTATATAAGTGTATTCTATAGCAGGAATTGCAGCAGTTAGTATTGTTGTGCCTGTAGAATTAGCGTTTCTAAATTCAGATACTGTTTTAGGTACGTAATTGTACCGAGTACTTGCAAAGTTATTAAATACTAATCCAACATTAACTAATTTATGTTTACTAATTGTTTCTATATAGTTACCGCCCTCTCCAAGTTCAGCTTCTGCTGTAGCTAGTAAAGGAGCTTGTCCTTGCACTATACTTGTAAGATTTCCTGATTTACTGCCTTCATTTAAGGCTAAAAATGCTGCAATTGGCGTGTAAGCGTTTAACCAATTGTTCATTGCAGTAGAATTTAAATTACCGGTTTTTACAAAGTAATCTCCTTGAATAATATTATCGAAATCTCTACCCACAAAAGAGTTATTATGACCGTTAACTGTTTCAAACTTGTCACCTAAAGTTAAATACTGTATATTTTTAGGGCTAAACAATGAATTATATTTGTTATTAAACTCTAAGAAACCACCTGCAAAATGCGTAACTTTAAATGATTCTCTATCAGTAGTGTTAATAATTTCTATTGCAGCCCCGCGCTGATTTAATACCATTTTGTTACGATAGGTAACAGTATTAGTATCTTTGTCTGGCTTTATGTTACTATTAACGTTTTCAAATGTTTGCGGGTAGTCTTGATATGTACCATCATCCGAACTAAAAATACTTGCAAAATCTTCTTGACCTAAAGATGTACCAATGTATACAGGGTATTGCGGTACCCCATCTCTAAAAAACACCCACACATGAGAACCTACATTAGGTATAGAAAATATACCCTTTGCGGCATTTGAATATGTGGAAGGACGGTACTGTGCGCCATTTTGGTTGACTTTATTTGTATTGTAAACACTCGTACTAGTAAAAGCATCAGTTAACTTATTACTGTACTTTTCATATACAAAGCCAGGTTTTTCCCCAACACCTTCGCTATTTAAATTAAACTGAGGGTAGTTGTTAGAGTAATTAGCTCCAGACAAACTATAAGGATATGCAGCGTCTGAAACAGTTGCTTTGGTATCATAGGCATTATAATAGCCTGTAGCACTTTGACCAGCCACTGGACTCACACATTCTGCCCAAGGTAAACTGTCTTTAACCGAGTCTAAAACCAAATTTAAATCAGAATTTATATTAGTACCGGGAAACTTAAAAGTACGGTCTTGCTTTAAAGCTGCCCACTTATTATATATAGATGCATTAACATGTGGTACCCATACCTTTATTCTGCCTCTATAATCAGGGTCATTGTTTTGTACTACTATACCTAGATATATACTATTATAAAGTTTCATATTATGCGCTTAATGATATAGTTGTAAGTTGTACTTGATTGCCGGTAGTACTATTAGTCTGATCAACATTTACACTACCTACCGGGCTTTCATATGGCATTGTAATGGACCAATAATAAGGTGTAATGAGATTACCAATAACTTGAGTATTATAAGAAAGAAAGCTTGATAATACCGGGTACATAGAGTTTACTACTTGAGTAAGAGTAGCTGTAGAGTTGTACCTACGTTGCAAATCTGTTGTGGCTGGTATAAGGTTACTATTGTTAGTAAACGTATCTGTTCCGTTCGGCCCAATAGCTGCAATGTTTGTTTCAAATAAATTAAGCGCTACCTGGTAGAAATTCTGTATTGCAGTGGATACTTCTGGTAATAACAGAGGGTTTGTAATACTATTAAATGGTGCTATGTTTTGATTTATATAATACAAACTACCAATGGATTCTGTTATTGAACCATAATAACTAGGCAAACTAACCTGCACAGCACTTAGTACAGCTGGATTGGAATAATATACTGCTTGATCATACCAGTAACGATTCCAAAGATATGGTAAATCGCTGAAAGTTATTCCGTAAAGTTTAAACGCAGGATTTATATCTGTACCGGTTGTTAAAGAAGTAAAGAAGTCGATTTGAGAGCCTACCGGGTTAGATGAATACTGTGCAACATAAAATGCTGAAGCTACTGTAATTTGTGTTGAAAAGCCAGGCACAGTATAACCATTCCAATAAAAGGTGGTATTATACAAGTCAAATGTTCTTACTACTGTATTGGCCATTGTTATTATTTACACTGTTATATTACATTATCATTAATGCGGATATCTTTATCTGCATGTGGTTTAACAGCTGTTACTAAGTTTCTATAACTATCTTGCGTGAATACGTGCGTTGCTTTAATCACGTACCATTGACCGAGTAGCTTTTCATCGAAATCAGCATCTACAGAACCAGTCTTACGATCAATACCTATAAAGGTATTTGCTCTACGTAAAGTACTACCAGACACGTTAAAACTGATACACTGATTTAAAAAAAAGCCTGTTTTTAAAATAATGTTTCTTGCATCTGCGTACCTACCAACTTTTGATTGAGCATAGGAATACATATGCTTATAAGCCAAGCTTTGAGTTTTACTTGTATTTAATGAAAATAAAGCCGTTGGGTTTTTATTGTTGTTAAAGTTATTAACGTAATTTGTTTGAAAGTAATTCTTAACACTATCAACGGCATTATCTGCCATTTCAATATTAAACAACTTGTCTTTTATTGTGTTGCTTGCACATGGTACATTAACTAAACCAAACGTATTGTCTAAAGCTGCCATATCAACAAACTGATAATTGTGCACATTACTTGTACCACCTAGATTTAAGTTTCTTGAACCAGAAGAGGATTGAGGAGTCTTAAAAAGAGATGGTATTATAACTCCGGTAGGGGTTGTAGAAGTAATGAAAAACTGTTCTAGTTGTAAAGGACCGGCGCCGTTTTTGTCTACAGCTAGAGACAGCTCTGAAGACAGAGAAGTCAGCACCCATTGCTTATCAAAACGTGTTCTGTATAGTAGTGGTACATCTCCTTTTATAGAACCAAATGTTTGCCCCGCTACATGTCTGTTAAACAAATACTCTAAATCATCTAAAGAGCTATTGTTAGTAGGCGGGGTGTAAAATATTGTAGTAGCCCCTGGATCCCATGTCTGACTAAAAGTTTGTACTTTACTTCTTACATTTAAAGTGTTTTCTATTAAACTTCTAATTGCATAGCCAGTAGGTACCTGTCTTGTAGCATCGTCTAGGGTACTAGAAAGACCATTTAGTTCTGGAAAATAATTATATAATACATTATTAGTGTTCCAGTTAGCAGTGGTTGACTCTAAGAAGAGCTGATAATCATATTCCCAAAAATAAAGTTTTATATTTTTATCTGTTAAATTTTCACCAGGTATATCTTCTACGTCATATATAGAACACAAATAACTCAAATGCCAACCTGGGTCAGGAAACGGATCAAATCCTACTTGTTGACTACTATCATCTATAATAGGTTTAATATTAATTAATAATAAATCTCTACCATCGTTACGAAATTTGTATAAAGCATCAGGATTAGTAAACTCGTTAGGTCTACGCTCAATAATGTTTTCTTTATTGTTTATTGTAAGTGTACCTCTTTTGTACCACTCTCTAGAGTCTTCTTCTATAGTAAGATTTACCAATATACCTGTGTTAATAGGAAACGATACCCCTTGAGAATTAAATAGAGTCAAACCAAACTCATACGTCTGGTCATTTAGACGAATTCTACTTGGAGATGTATTTGCCATTAAGAATTACTTGTTTGACTTATAATTAACCGAACATATTCCGGTTTTAAGTATTTTATAGTAGTACCAGCTGTTAAATAATATACAGGGTTTTGTATATTATTCACCGCGCACACCAGCCACCAAAGCATTATTGTACCATATAGTTTGTAGGAAAGGTATGTATATGGCATGTTATTTTCTGGTATTACATATACATCATAATATGCTTCAGAAATATCTGCAGGAAAGTTTACTTTAGATAATATGTTATAAAAATATCTACTATTTACATCTTGATACACATTAAAAAGGTTTTCATACCTAAAGCTATCTAATTGCGCTAAAGCCGAAATATCGTTTTGCTTTTGCGGGGTAGAAGATAAAACTGTTGTAGTTGTAGTTGCCATGTACTATTATTTCGTTGGAAGTTGAACTGTTATGTTTATACTTCTACCTGGGTCTGCGTTATGTAAAAATAGATTACGGGTGTTTGTTAATACACTTTTTAATGTAAATTCTACTTTATAAGCTTCTGGCATCATTTTAATATATTGATTTTGAGAGCCACTGTCTTCCACTGTTTCTCCAGTAGTAATGTTTACTAAGCGTACATTACCCACGTTTTTAATTTTAATGTCTTCTAGTGTAGCTAAAGGTATATGTTTGTATCCAGATATATCTATAGAATATAAACAAGGAGCATCTAATAAATTTATACCCAACCTGTTAGGTAAGTTTTGATATGTAAACATATAACAAAACTCCCAATTTCTCTGTAAGCTACTTACATCACCGCCGTTATCAAAAGTGTTATATAAGTAAAAACTAATTCTTACAGAATCTGAAGCGCTACTGCCTGTAAATGCTTTTGGTTTTTCAGCTACTAAAGCACCTGCTGTAGATGCTAACCCCAATTCTGTTGCTCCAACTGCAGTGTCTTTTATCCCTTTAGCAAAACCGAATACTTTCTTAAAATTAATACCTCCACCCCCTTCTTCCTTTTCACCACCATCTCCACCACCTTTTCCTTCTTTGTCTGGAGATAATGCTTCAATCATACTTGCTATACCACCACCGGTTTTTCTAGCTGCATTTTTAAATGCAGAGCTATCTCCCCATTGATTGCTAATGTCCATCATATTAGTGTCTGAATAATATGGAAAAGCATATGTAAAGCCTGTAAGCTCAGTAGCATACAAACCATAATAAGGATCTAAAGCTTCTTTAGTAGCAGCTGAAGAATCTGTTATAGCTTCTGTGCTTTTATTTTGTACTGCAGCTGCTCCACCAGTAACTAACCCCACCCCTTTATCTATACCAGTATTAACTATATTTGATATGCCTGTAGCTGTTTTAGACCACCAGCTACCTGAATCAGTAGTATATGCTGCAGCTTGATTTGTAACTGTTTTAGTTAAAGAACCTGCTTCTCTAGTAAAAGCTGCTAAAGGAGCTGCTCCTACTGCACCAGCTAAAGCTAAATTACTAACTTTACCTCTAGCATCATACAAATAACCACGCAATTCACTTGATTGTGTTTGACGGTATTCTGTAAGAATAACTTTAGGTATATTATAACGACCTGCAGGGGGTGTTAACGTCCAATCAAACTGATCAAAAATGTTTATTAACCCACCATTACTTTTAGGCACTAATTTAAATGCTCCAATATTGTTTTGCGGAGCTTTCCAATCCCATAATAATGGAGTATAAGAAGGTACTACCGGCTCGGTATTTGGATTTGGATTTGTTGCCATATTATAATAAGCTCCTTGTATACATTATATTTTGCCTATATTTATTACGCTCAATGTAAGGTATATCTCTTTCTGAATTACTACCCCCGCCTAAAACAATATTTGAATTATTACTAATAGCAGTAGTTGTTGCATTATTAGCTGCTAGGTTTGTAGAAGATTTTTCTGCTTTCATAACCTTAGCTAAATTGTTTAAACTATCTACAACCCTTTCTAAGTTATCATTATACTTTCTAAAGTCTATAGGGCTTTCTGTGTACGGTATAGAAGCACCTGTAGTTAAGTTATTTAAATTGTTAGCTTCTTTGGTTGCACCTGCAGCTAGTTCTGTTGATACAATAGATACCGGTACTGGTTCAGTTGCTCTTGCAGTTACAGCAGCTCCCACGCTTAATGTAGTTGCTAGAGCTATTGCTCTAGGTAAGCTTACTTTATTAATAGTATCTATAAAAGCAGTAAGCGGAGTAAAACTAAACTTTATGTCTCCAAACCCAGCTAAGCTTTCTTTTAGTGCTCCTATACTTCCGGCTACTTGTTGTATGTTGCTTGCTTGTTCACCAATAGCTATAAGTTGATCTAACGGAGATTTAGAACCGCTAACTTTAGAGAACAAACCACTAACTAAATTACCGATCCCGGCTACTGCGTTTTGGGCACTAAGAGCTATTAAAGAAGCACCCAACGCTACTACAGCACCGCTTAGTTCAAAAAGGTTTAAAGCAGATACTGTATTTAATACTTGTAAGATACGAGAAAATCTTTCTAAAGGATCATTAACTGCATTTAATCCAGAAGCAAATAACGGCGCTGCTATACCAAAAATGGTCATACCAGCCGCTGCAGCTATTAAGTACGGAGCAATAAAAGTAAGTGGTTTTGCTACAACAGTAAACCTTAATAAAGATATTATACCTTTATCTATAGCACCAAAATTGATTGTACCAAAAGCTTGAGCAGCTTTACCAAGAGCATACAAGCCTAAAGAAAATGGCGTTAACGCTACACCTAACAAACCTAATTTAGCAATTGTTACTAAACCTATAGAAGCAAATCTATTTATAGCATCTACACTGGCATCAACACCTTCAAAGCCTACTGAAGCAAGTGTGTTTACTGCCATTCCAAAAGTATATAAACCTAATGAAAATGGTAGTAAAGCAACACCAAATAGGGCTAATAGAGGTGATAATATACCAAGTATAGAACCTATCCCTGCTAGTTTAATCAAAGCTAACATTGCATCATCTACACCTTTGTAATTTACACTAGCTAGAGAATTAATAGCATTACCAAGGGTATATAAACCTAGTGAAAACGGTAGTAAAGCAACACCAAATAAAGCTAATAAAGGTGCAAACACCCCTAATAAAGAACCGGTAAGGGCTATTTTGCGTAATGCTTGTAATCCAAGATCAATACCTGCCATATTAACTTCAGAAAACATTTGTAGGCTTTTAGCTAAAGTCATCATTCCAATACTAAAAGGTATTAGAGCGACACCAAATATAACTAGTAGTGGTGATAGTATACCTATAACCGCCCCCACCGTACCGAATAGCATTAAGGCAAATATACCTTTCATTATACCACCCCACTCTACGTCAGAAAACATTTGTAGACCTTTAGCCAAAGACATCATACCAATACCAAAAGGTATTAATGAAAGCCCGAACACAAGCAATAACGGTGATAGTATACCTATTACTGCTCCTACTGTACCAAATAAGGTCAAGGCAAATATACCTTTCATTATACCACCCCACTCTACGTCAGAAAACATTTGTAAGCCTTTAGCTAGAGCCATTACAGCTAAACTAAACGGTAATAAAGCTAGACCTAATAATAATAAACCTTCAAGTGGGCCTGCTGCTAAAAATAGAGCAGCTTCTCCTAAAGCAGCTATTGCTAGCATACCTTTAAAAATAGAGCTCCATTGTACCTCTGCAAACATTTGCAATCCTTTAGCTAAGCCCATTATAGCTAAACTAAACGGTAGCATAGCTAAGCCAAGCACACCGAGCATTACAGCAAACGGAGATAACATGGTAGCAACTGCCCCTAAACCTGCTAAAGCTAATACCCCTTTATGTATACTTTCCCATTCTACTTTAGCAAACATATCAAGTGCTTTAGCAAGTAGCATCATACTTAAGGAAAATGGAATCATAGCTATACCTAATAAAGCTATAGCAGCTGCCCCTAAAACTGCAAACTCTGCAAACGCGCCTAATTCTACAGCAAATGCACTTAAGCCTATTAGGGCAACCGCACCTTTAAGTATTGAAGACCAGTCAATAGCTGCAAATGCTCCTAAACCTTTAGCTACTAGCCATAGAGCTGCACCTAGTGCAGTAATTGCTGCAGCTCCAATTAGCATTTCCACAGACGATAAAGCTAGTAGTTTTGTGATACCTATTAAACCGAGTAGAGTTAAAAACCCTTTACCCATACCCTCCCAAGTAACAGTTGCAAAAGCTTGAAAACCTTTTGCGGCAGTCAATACAGATACACCTAATAGAGCAAGTGTTGCAGCTCCTCTCAGAGCTTCTGGAGTACCTAGTTTTGCTAGTCCTTCTCCCAATTTACCAAAAAAGCCTGGTGATTTGCTAGTAATAGCATTAACTTCTGCCCCGCCACCTGGTTTACCAGGTTCTGGAGCAGTCACTTTTGGAGCAGGAGGAGCAAATATACCTTTTAAAGCTACTATTACAGCTTCATTAATAGATTGTAAATGTACTGGTAAACCAATTGTAGCTGGTGGTATTTCTGTTTTAGCAGCTTTACCTGTAGCAGATTCACTAATTGTTTTACCTAAATCTTCAACAAGCTTTTTATCATCCTTAACTTTTTGATTGTCTTTTTCTTTCTTACGCTTATCGTATACTCTATCGTCTTCCTTCTCTTGAAATTCTTTTGTATATTTTTTAAGCGCATTTACAAAGGTTACTTCGAAATTTGCTCCAATAGCATTACTTAAATTGTTTAGTACTTCTTCGTTTGCTTTTAATTGAGATATTACTTGAGTAGAAGAACTAGTAATAGCTTGTACAACCTTACCAAACAATGCAGGTTGATTCTTAGTAGAATTTAAAATCTCATCTAACCACTTTTGTGGAATAGGACCATCCGGGTTAGCTTTTGAAACAGTAGGTTTACGGGTAGGCTCAGTAGGAAATCCTTGATCTGGATTGTTTGTGCCTGTTGCTTTAGCCATATCAAATACTTAGGTACAGAACGTACCTTAAGTATTATTAGCTAATAATAAACAGAGTGGTATCCACTAATAACACTAAATCGTTTACTACTTCTCCAGTATCAACATCTGTACCGGTAATTGTTAGAAAATCCTTCTGTATATTAACGTAATCTGCCATGTACTTTAACACACCTTTTATAGAGGTTGTTGGTATTTTTTCTAATACTGCATGACGTTTTGTATAAAGCAAATTCTTATAATTAAACTGTTGATCGGCACCGTCTTTGGTTACAGTAATTTCTTTAATAAACTTGGAAACCTCTCCAATAAATGCATCTCCAATAGTCTCAGTTAACTGAGCAGACATTACTTGTTGATCATTTACAGTTTTTTCTCTAAGTTGCTTTTCAAGATTAAACTGCTCCATAAATGTAGGGGCACCCACGTTAATGGTGAAAGGATCGCTAACAATAGTGTCATCTTTGGTTTGAGATACTGATTTAATCTTGTCTACAATATCCTGTAAGTTGACTTTAAATCTGCGATTATTTTGCTGTAAAACATGATCTACTCCGTTTGTAAACACTCGAAGTTGTATAGCAATTGCTGCACTATCAATTGTAGTTAAAGCAGGCATAATACTCTTTTCAGTACAATTTTCTAGTATTAAATTATATAGAGCAATAGTAAAGCGTGTTTGAAATACTGGGTTGTCGACAGCTGCTTTTAGTAATGTTTTTTGCTGCCCGGTATTAATGCTTTTAAATTTAACCTCTCTATTTAAGCTCGGAACGAATACAGGTACATTAACTTCTTTGTTAATTGTATCCAATACTGACAGTATGTCGTTAAAATTATTACTATTATTCATTATATAAAGACTTACGTGGAGAACTTAATTTTCAAGTGAATTCACTTGAGGTTATCTTGTTAGATGCAAGCTTTGGACCACCAAATGTTGGTTCGTTTCCTGATTTGTTTCCTTTCTCGTAAGCTTCTTTTTCCTTAGAAGCTTGCTCCATGTAATATGTCCAGTATACAGTTTGCTCTGCAGGTGTAATGCTATCTGCATATTCTGCAGAAAAGTTACCTTTATTAACCAAACAAAAATTAATTTTGTATAAGTTATTTAAATCATCGTTGAATAACAATTTACAAAATTGTAAAGATACAGCCGGACTTGTTGAGACAGGTAAATCTACAACAGGGGCATTTAAAGCATAAGGTGACATGACTGTTAGTAGCTTAGTCTCCACTATTCTTTCTTCAGTTGCTAGTATAGATTCGTATACCTTTTTGGTGATAACCAGTGGCATTGTTTCTACAATTTTTAAACGTTCCTCTAAGCTAAAATCTTTAAAGTATAGAGTCTTTTGATTTATAACAATACTATCTATACAAGATGCCAACTGATATGTAAACGCTAAATCCGGAGCCAAATCTATAAAGGCTATTTCATCTCGGGCTTTTATAACAGTGTGTGTAACCTGTATGTTTTCATGACTAATAGTGTTTTCGTATGTTACCTTTTCTGCTTTAGAAATAATATCTTCTAACATTATTTCCTTTTTAAATTTCTTTTTGGTTACTGGGCATTCTCCTTCTAAAGCAAGGTTCGGACTAATACAAATAGCTCGCATATTAAGTAGAAGTATAACTTTATCTATAACATTAAGGCCTTCATGTAATATCCCGGGACAAATATGTTCTATAACGTTATTTAGATGTAATAGGAATGCAGTATCGTCTACGTTATAAAGGGATTTTACAAGATCTCTATATAGCTTAGAAGGTAGCTCATTTATCCATTTCTTTTCCTTAAATCCAGTAAGCTTAACTCCATATATAAAAGCCATCTTAAACACTTACACTGGCATTATAAAAAATCTTTAGGAAGGTAAAGAAGACGGGTTTGCATCGTCAATGCTAAACCTATTAAATACAAAATTTACTTTTAATTTTTTTACGCCCTCGTCTTGGTCGTAAGAGTATTCATAACCACCCATACTGACGGGAGCACAGCCCGTAAAGTTATATATTTTTCTTATTGCATTGTTATTATTTTTGTCAAACAACACACAAGTTATATTTATTTTAACATTTTGAGTAGAGTTGGCAGCTCTAGTTGTTAAACCGTAATGCCCTACAAGCGTTATCCACGGTCTTATTACAAAATCAATAAATGACTTATTTGTTTCTAAAAATGTTAAAGTGAGCTCCTCGTATTGTTTTCTACCTTGCGCGTAGACCCCAGCAAGTAAACTACCAGAAGGACCATCTCCTGCTACTTCTGATGGTCGTTGTACTTCTACTGATTCTGAAGGAGTGCTAAAGCTTTGTGCAAATAAACAAACATTACCCGCTAAAGAAGTATTGGAATTAGCCTGAATTAAACTTAATAAAGTATCTTTAGTTGAATCTACTGACCATTTGTATTCATACCCCAACTCAGAAAAGCTTGGAGCAGCATTAGCATTAAACACCCCTGGAGTGCTTTCAAATATAACTAAAAAGTTTGACTCTAAAGGTATTTGAGTATTAGGATCCTTTAAGAAGTTTTTAAAAGCTTCTACATCAGAACCAGTTCCGTTTTTATTATCAACAGAACCAACAACTTGTGGACCTATAATTTGAGTCATTAGTTAGTTCCCTCCTCTACTGTCCAGTACTGATATGCTATAGTAGCTGAAACCTCTGCAGGAGCCCCTGTACCGGTCATATCGTAATCTTCTTCCTCTATTTTTGTAATAAAAGCACCAAGCAATTTATACACTCTAATTTCATTTAGGTTATCATCTAGCAATGAAAGCTGTATCACGTTTTGAGCAAGATCTCGGGGTTCCATATTACCCAATGATGTTGTTTGATCAAAAGTGTTTAATGTTGACGTTTCAAATAACGCCCTCAATGTATAGTCTTGAGCGCAATAAAATTTAACGTTCCAAGCTTTATTGTTTTCAAACGTTACATTGCCTGGTATTTGAAAATCTAACCCCATAAAGGTCGTTTCAATTGCATTTACTGTTTTACCCGGTAATGTTGCTGTTTTAATTAATACTAAATCGTTATTGTTACCACTATTAAGAGCATCAATACCATTCACTATAAATTGCGTGACTTTTAACTGAAAGTCTCGAGCAAGCCCACGGTTCTGTACTTCCGTGTAAAAATCTGATAATGTTTGATTGTTTACAACGCCCATATTAATTTAATGTTTCAGAAATAAAATATTGAAAACCCAAATTAACTTGTAATGTAGCTATTTCTCCTTTTGTACTTATATCATATTGTACTTGAGCTATAGTAGAAGGAAATGCTCCCACTAAAGTGTATTGTTTAATAGGGGTAAGCTCTGTTAAAGAGTTATCTGTAGAAGAATTGTTTAATAAAGATAACACTATATTAGTATCCCACCATTGAGTGTTTTGAGCAGTAGAAGAATGTTCATCAAATGTATTAACAGACCATTTTTCAAAGATATCTTTTAATACATAGTCTTTATCGCAAAAGAATTCTACTTGCCAATTACCAACTGCATCCGGATATGTAGCTTTAGAAGGTACATTGTAAGTGAAATTTCTGAATTTTACTTCATTAACTGTAATTTTGCGTTGTGGTATACTTGACGTACGCATGTAAAGAAACAAATCTTCACTTTCGCTTGGTGTATACAGTCCATTTGTAATTTCTGTGATTCTGAACAAATTAGTACGGGCAAAGCTATATTGTGCAGCTGTGTTGTAAAAATCCGTTATACCATATCGAGACATCAATAATACTTAATGTTTGGACATAAAAAAACCTCACTATTGCTAGTGAGGTTTGCTTTATAATTAAAGAATTACCCTTGATTGTATAAAGGTACTTCAGGAGAAATACCTGAATCGTAATGATTCCAGAACTGATAAGCTAGTTTAGCTGTAAACTCAACTGGTTTACCAGAACCTGTTAGATCGTACTCAGGAGCACCAAGAGCTTGAACATATACACCATATAGATAGTATGTGTTAAGAGTGTTTTGGTTTTCATCAATAAGATCTAACTGAAGCACTCTATCAATACCAGGCAACTTTAAATCGCCTGTGCTTTGATTAGCTGATGTTGGGTCTGAATTGAATACTGTATCTTGCCATTGTTCAAGTCTTGTACGGATAGTGCCGTTAAGATCGTTACGGAACTTAACGTCCCAACCTTCAGAACCTGGGTATGTAATTGTACCTGGAAGATTGAACTTTAAACCCATATAAGGTAGTTCTTGGTTAGTTACATTACGATCAGGTAACTTACCTGTCATAATGTAGACGAAATCGTCTTCGTCGAATGCACTGTTCTGATTTGAAGCATCACCGATCGAACGAATCCTTAACATGAAATCACGTTGAAATCCGCGGCTCTGTGCTACTCTGTAGAAGTCTTGTATTGTTTGTGGCATAGTATGTAATTATTTAGTGTATTAACCTACCAATTCGTTGAAGTTTTGACTTGTCTTAGTAGCATAGAAGTTTACTAAGATAAACTCTGCTGTACGAACTGGCTTGATGTAAATGTCTACTACTAATGTGTTATCATCAATAACTGTCGGGGTATTGTTAGTTGCATTACATACAATTAAGTAATCGTATAAGCCTTGAGTTGTCTTAGCTTTTTCAAATATTGGTGTAATTGTGTTAACAATACGGCTACGAGTAAATGTAGTGTTTGGTTCAAATACGAAGAACTTAACAGTCTGATTAACTGCCTTTTCTAGATATAAGAATAAACGACGTACATTGATACGATCAAAAGCTGTAGGTGTTGTTTGTAGTGTCTTTTGACCCATTACAACATAACCTTCACCTGGGAAGTAAACTAGAGGGTTTAGAGAGATATTGTAAAGTAGATCGCGTTGTTTTTGTAACGGATTAATACCAATATCACTAATACCTGTTATAATACCTCTATTTAAACCTGCTGGAGCTGTCCAGAAATAATTATTTGCATCACTTGATGTAATCATTGCTGCAGCATAACCAGAGAATGGCTGCCATACATTTTGACCTGTAAACACATCCTGGATTTGTACCCAGTTTGCATAAGCAGCTGAATAATTTGTATTAAACTGAGAATAACAGTTATTAAGCGGCCAGTAAATGTTTTGTGAGAAGTTTAAGTTAATATTGTTAAGGGTCTTATAGTTTTGACCTGTAACAAATATGTAACGTAATGGATCTGAAATAAATACATGGTCTTTACGAACTTGACTTGCAAATTGCGTAAATTGTGTTGTAATTGCATTCCAGCTATTAATTAATGTATTGCTTACTGGGTTACCGTTTGAAGCACTAAGTGCTTGAGTTTGAGCAAGTAATGTTGTATTAACAAATGTATCGTCAAATTCAGTCTGACCTGTTGTGTTAACAGAAGCCCAAATCGTTGAAAGACCTGCATCAACTGTTAAATCAACATTAACAATATCTGTATTAGCAGCAGCATTTAATACATACTGTAATTTAGCAGGTACTGAACCAATTGTCTTTGAGCTATTTAATGGAATGCTATCAGCATATGTACCGAAAGCATAAAGATTATTAGCTGTAGTAAATGTTGGGTTAGCAACGTTTAAGTAAGATGAAGCAACTGTATAGAATGTATAATCAGGATCGCTTGTTAAAGCTGCAGCCATAGTCGATAAAGTATTAGCTTTATAAACTCTGACTCTCTTTGTTGAGTTACCATTAGCGTCAAGCCAATTTGTTACTGTAGAAATATTTGGATTTACAAATACTTGTAAGTTTGGTGAAGGATTGACAACTGTTGGCATGTACAACGATTTTGGCACACCACCGTTAACGTCTTGTATTGTACGGTTAGCATATAATGAACTTGCATAACCTTCAGTTAACACATATTGTAATGTCGTTGTGTTAGGTGAGAATGGGGATGGACGTAATTTGAATAGCGATAGAATTAAGCAGTCGCCGTAACCTGAAGCAGCAATATTAAATGTAGGTATACGTTCAATGTCCTGTGACAAGCTACCGTATGTAGCTGTGTAAGGAGCTGTTGTTGTAAAACCAATGCTGTTTGTTGGTACTACTGTATACTCTGAATCAGCACCAGTAATATTTGGTTGGAAGTAAGAACTGTTAATTGACTTAACGTTTATTGCGTCATCAAAATTTGTAGCAGGATTGTTTGTTAAACTATCAGCTAAGTTTAAATAATAACCTTGGAATTGTTCGTTGATAGTTGTTTGACTTTCGTTAATAACAACTAAACCAGCTGCACCAAGATTGCTTAATACATTTGCACCAGATAGAGTAAAGCTACTTAAACCAGTATTACCTGTTGTAGCATTCCAATTAATACCACCTTGACTAATTGTTGTATACTGTTGTGGTGTTAAAGTTACTAGTGCTGGTTCCCCAAAGTAATAACCTTGAGCTGAACTTAATGGAATGTTATTTGCTAGCGCTTGTGAAGTTGTATAGACGCTTGGGTTAGAAGGAATAGCTACAACTGGAAATGCTAATGCACTATAGTTGCTTGCTGTACCAGCACCTGCATTATCACCATAAGGTAAACGAGCTGCTTTAATTGTTGGATTACCACCCGCATTAAAAAGTTGCTGTACTGAATAGTAAAAATAACGTTCTGCAGCGTTTGTAGGAGTACCGAATACAGTTTGAAAATCGCTTAAAGAAGCAAGCTCCACAATTTCATAAGTCGGTCCTTGCGATGCAAAACCGGTTACTAAAACATTAGTACCAGTTGGGGTTACTGCTATTTGGGAAAGATCAACTTCGTTAATCTGTACTCCAGGAGATTGAATGGTGCGTTGTGGCATAGTATTTAAAAGTTTCTTACTATTATTTATGTATTTTTGCCCCTAAAACCTAACACTTATTTGTATTTTTAAGTATTAGGGTCTAGTAACTGCGTGTTTAACTGTCCAAATGCAAACGTAAAAGATGATTCAATTTGACCAGATTCTCTGTAGCTATAGGTCAAGTCACCTAAAGTAGTTATAAAGGCGTTTAAGTAATCCCATTGTATTACTTTGTTATTATATTCGTCTAAACCGTATACCGTCACCCGAGTTTGATAGTTTTCAACCCCATAGAAATTGTCAGACGGTGCTAATCCATCGGCATTATATGTACCCGTGGCATTATTATTAATAACATTTAACCAATACCATAACACCCACCAATTATTGAATTGATTATCAACTGTAAAACTAACAGTTACAGCTTTGTAAGAGTTTTTAGTATAACTTGTGGTTTTTGCTGTTTGTCCACCAAACGGCAATTCTATTTCAGGTATGGTTGTTTCCGGAACAATTGTACCATGAATTGAATATTGCAAAGAATCCAGGTTTAATACATCCGTTGCTCTTGAACCGGCATCTGTTTTATTAACGCTCTTAAGTATAGAAGGTAAGTTCAAGACAAGCAGAAACTTATCTTGCCTACCTTTATTAAGTATCGATTGCTGTACAACAGTACTCATTCATTAGCTGTTAGCTTTTTCTAACGGTACATCACTAGAAGAGTTGTGCATTTCATTTATGATTTTATTAGCTAAAGACATAAATGTTTTTTCCCCTACTGGTAATTCATTCTTTTTACGTTGCGGGTTTTTTGCTATTTTCTTAAGATTTGCTAACTCTTCTTTACTACCATATTCTTTATTAGCTATTTTCTTTTTTGCATTTTTTACCTGAGCAGGGGTATATATACTGTTGTTAACATCTATAAAACCAGGTTTTGCTCTAGGCCTACGTGTTCTGTCTAGTTTTGGTTCTGGCGCAGGAGCTGGCGCAGGAGCTGGCGCTGGTGCCGGTGCTGGAGCTGGAGCAGGAGCTGCACCGGATCCGCCTGACACCTTTATAAACGTCATTAAACCATTTTTGTATGTAAATTGTACTGTATTGTCTTGTTTATCAGATAAGTTAAGCACTGCACCCTTTTCAATTTCATTTTCTTCTTCCGGTGTAAGGTCAAGTACTTTAAATTTGTTTTTTACTGCTAATAAAGGTAACGAATTATACTTTTCATCGCTCACCCCAGAAAGATCTGTACCAGTCATTTTATTGATAGGTTTTACTTTTTGTTCTTTTGTTTTATCTGTTTTATCGTCTCCACCTTTACCACCAAGCGCTTTTGCTAACATAGGTAAAGCCATAGCACCTAATGGGCCACCAGCTAAAGCACCTAATGCAGCCCATGGACCGTATTTACCTATAACAGGTGCTGCTGCAGCACCTACATTTTTAACACCCTGCCAAATATCTTTACCAACAGATTTAATAGTGTCCCATACCCCTTCTTGTAGATAGTATTCTTTATAAACCCCTAGCACGTTTGCATCGTACTGTTCGTCATACTGTCTAAGCACGTCTATATTACCACCAGACTCTACATACTCTTGTAAGCCTTTACGTACTTCGTTTTTATTGGAAAGAGTGTCAACGTACTTTAAAATGTAGTCAATTTGTTCCCCTACGAATGTTTCTTCTTGTTTAGGAGCATATTGTGCAGCTAGCTGTTGTACTGCGTTTATATCGTTTCTTGCAACCGCTGCTTGTAAAGCCGTTAGTGCTTGAGGGTTTTGCTTGACGTTATTAACTAAAGCTTGAATTAAACCAGGTAACTGTTTTGGATCGGCTTCTACTGCTTTTTCTAAATCTTGAGGTGTTTGAGGAGCTTGAGCTTGAGCTGGTTGTTGCTGTTGAGCAGCAGGAGCTGGTTGAGCTGGTTGAGCTGCAGGCGCTGCAGGAGCTGCAGGAGCAGGTTGTGCTTGAGGAGCTGGAGCTGCAGGTTGTGCAGCAGAAGCAACCGGGGCTTGTGTTGGAGCAGCTGCTGGTTGAGCTTGAGGAGCTGGTTGTGCAACAGGGGTTGGAGCTGCTAATGCTTCAAAAAATGTCTTTAAATACAGTTCGTTTACAGCTTCTGTAACGTATGAAAGTTCATACTTAGTTTGTAATGCGTTCAAGCTCTTCATGTGTTAATATTTACGTAAATAGAATGTGTTTGTAATAGGATTAAATCCTATCTCTGTATCGCTTGTACTCAATCTGCGAGGCTTACCGGACTTAATTTTTTGTATATCTAAGTTATGCTTGGTTATAATATCCATAGCAGTATTGTAAGGTAATAAAGTGTTAGCTACGCTTTTTGTTTGCTTTTGTTTCTTTAATTTATCTTCTTGATGGCTATCAGTTTTTTTCTTTTTGTGCATTGCCGCCACAATATTAAAACTTTTAGCCACATCGGAGCGTCCAATTTTATTAAGACCGGCTGTAAGAGAACGGTGACGAGGCCCGCGTTTTTCTCCCACTTTCATAAAGTTTTTAAATGTAGATTCAGACTCTCTTTGCAAGCTATCTAATGAAAGCTGTTGACTCTTTTTGTTTAATACTCCTTGTACTAAACGTTCTACATCTCCAGACCTACGAAGTTCTTTAAACGCAAGGTTTTCCGGTGCAAACTCTCCGCCTTTTTCTAAACCGGCTTTCCTAAGCTCCATAAACTTCTCTTTTGTTTTTTCTGCACATTCTACATCGCATTCATCGCTTAAAGCATAGTTAATCATATCTAACATAGCTTGTTTCTTTTTATTGACAAGTGTTAAATCTATTTCTGTTTTTTCTTTTGTAGGATTTGGTTTAGCTATCCATTCATTATTTTTTAATGAATATACACCAGAAGAATGATGAGGTTCTTCTGTACTTTGTATGTAAACCTCTACATCATAACCTTTTATAGTTATATCCCGAGTGGTATTCCAGATAGTTTTCTTAGCATTAAAATAATCTTTTAATAGTTCTGGTTCTACTTGATACTCACTATAATCGGTTATAATATGTAAATCAAAGTCGCTATATTTTGTATAGTTATAATTTGCTAATGAACCAGTTAGAGTAATGTCTTCAACATCAACATCTATTTCAATACTGTCTAAAAACGCTTGAGCTATTTCTAGTAGCTTTTCTCTTATATTGGATTTGAGATGGCTATCTTCCCACACTAATGGGTTTAGCTCATTATGAAACTCAAATGTTAACTTCTCCATGTAAGTTATTACTTACATAGTTAATAAACTTTTAAACTTAAGTGTACGAGAAAATTACCAGTACTATACAAAGCATTGTGAATTTTACGCCGTAACCATCTTAATGGTTTTGTATGTAAAAAATACTTGTTAAGGATTTTAGCGTTTTGGGATTTTATCTTATCCGCTAGTGCTTTGTTTGCATTTACCCGTTCTGTATTATCTACAGCTTTAAAATCAAATATTTCAACGTTTGTAACATTTCCTTCTGTGAAGGTAACACTATACTCTGCCCAGCAGTCCCATTTACTCTCTACATCGTATCTGAAATCGTACATCCTTACTGTCCCACTATAGTTTTCATTTTCCCAATACTCTTCACCACGTTGCAGCCCGTTAAACCACCCGTTACAAGTCTGCCAACTTGCTTGTTTTACTTCTTTGTATTTTTTTATAGAGAGTTTTCCGTTTTCAACAGTATACTCGCACATGTTTTGTCCAAGATCTTTAGTTTGAAAATCCCTCGTTAGACTTAATACACAATCTTCAGATTCATACTCATAGGAAATAATAAGCTCATTTGGGTCATACCCGACCGCTTCCATTGCATTATTAGTAGGTAGCTTATCTTTGTAGTATATTGTGTCGTAAAGTCCCATATAAAATATATAGTGTATTTTTAAAAAAAAGCCATAAGTATTTGTAAATGTCTACAGATCATTCATCTTTAATTAAAAAATACCGTAAAGTGCTTAGGGAGTCCTGGGCAACAGGTGGTGCAGGCGGTACTGAATATGCTGGTTCTGAAGACGCTATACCTGGTTTATACGATGAAGAAGAGGAAAGTATAATCAATCCTAATCAACCAAAAGTGGCTTTAGATTGGAGAGAGGTTGGTTTATATGAACCTCGAGTACCAGAAGAACAAAAAGCTACACAAATAGCTTTAAGAGAAATAGATGGAGTCTTTGCCAAGTTTAAAAAGGACATAGAATCCTGGCAAACTAAGCACACAAAGCTTGGTGCTAAAGATACAGTTGCAAGAGAACAGTTAGCTCAGTATGTTGCTAAATCTGTTCTTGGTTTAACTAAACTTGATTAATTATTTAAACCTTGGTCCGTTGTACCAAGTGACTAAGCTCTTGCGCACACCTTTTGTAACGGGTGTAACACGATGCTGCAAATATGATGGAAAAATTAAGAGAGAGCCACGAGGCATAAACTTACTCACATCAAATTCAGGTCTTGCTACTCCGTCCATTTCAAAAATACCGCCTTCATAATCTTCTGGGTTACAAAGCTGTACAACTGCTGAAACTTTACGATCATGAATTTGGTACTGATCATGTAAGCAGTCCATATGCCAGCCATAAAAACCTTTTACTTCTCCATTACCATTGTACTCTGTGTACTGTAGAGAATCAAAACCATAAGCAATATCAAAACCAAACATTTTAGAGTTTACAGCATTAACATAGTCGTTCAAAATGGTATTAATTTCTCTGTGCGCATAAACATCAATCCAACGTATCTCGCTTCTACGAATACCTGTATCTGTACGAGATGTTTCTCCTGTACCTACAATTCCGCCCTGTTCAGGATAAAGCATTGCTGTATTAATAATGTGATCGCAAAACTGATCATTAAATGCTTTAGTAAAGATTTGATATGTGTTTATCATAATATTATTTTATTAAATGTGCAAAGAAAATCAATATTCGGTGTTAAAGAAAAATACTTGAAACAGTCTACCGTTTTGTGGGTTGTCTCCGAAATAATCTAAAGAAGCATGAAAATAATCCCCTCTATACATTACCAAACGATTAAACTTGTTGCCAATTTTATCATGTAAGTCCCATTTGGTATAGTCTTGATATTCCCAGCCTTCTATAGTATTATTTAATAAATCTATATCTTGTGTACCGTCGCTCTTACGAGGCACTTGCATCCAACCAGTACGTTTATGTTTAAACAGTCCGGTACCACCAGACACTGGAGCATCTGGCGTTAAATAGAGTACTCCTGCCCATGAACAATTACCATCATTATGTATCCATGTACGGTCTTTTGCATATGTTAATTGGAAACTACCGGTATAGTCTCCTTCTTTACCGTCTCCTGTCCCAAACCAAGTGATTTTTCCTGCATGAGCTTTTACTATATCTTCAATACTTTCCTTAACACCGGCAGCAATACATGGCTTGGTTCTTAAACCTGGGTAATTACCTCTTACAGAAAATTCTTGTGAAAGAGCATATTGTCTAACTTCTAAAGGATTACTATAAAAATTTTCCTGTATTATTAAACTGGTGTGATACATATACTAATATTTAACCATTGTTTAAAATAATCAAATAAAAAAGAGTGGGTATTGCTACCCACTCTTTGTATGTTTTTAAGTCTTTTTAGAACTAATCTGATCAACAGTGTTGCTTATATCTTTTAATGCAGCCATTACTAACGGCATTAATAGGTTATAATCAACCTGCATGTAGTTTGTATTGTTAATTTTTAAACCATTAACGATACTAGGGTCCCATACATTTGTTAATTCTTGTGCTAATACACCGACGTGTTTAGAGTTGGCGTACTTATCAAGTCTTTCACTTGTAAAGTTACTAGTTTCAGCAGCTGATAAAATTTCCTTTTTATACGTGAATGTATATAGGTTAATTTTACGTAGCGCATCCAAACTACCTTCAATAGGTGTAAGAGACTCTTTAAGTCTACCGTCAGAATAGTTTGCACAGCCTGGAGGGCCGTAATTCCCGGTAGGTCCTGGAGGTCCTGAAGGCCCTGGAGGTCCTGCTGGTCCAGGAGGCCCTGGAGGTCCTGGAGGTCCCTGATAACCAGTAACAGAATTACCCATAGGACCAGTTGGTCCTGGAGGCCCAGGGGGTCCTGGCGGCCCGGAAGAATTGTTACCGGCTGGCCCTGGAGGTCCAGGAGGCCCTGGAGGTCCAG
>Ga0214166_1000168_pt1 | contig 34133 bp, 31 predicted proteins | sample TroBogepilimnion_27_FD_153005 | JGI IMG/M metagenome (GOLD analysis project Ga0214166, IMG submission 153005) | Freshwater microbial communities from Trout Bog Lake, WI - Practice 18AUG2009 epilimnion v3 | ecosystem: Environmental > Aquatic > Freshwater > Lake > Epilimnion/Euphotic zone ...
GCTGCTACGTGCGGGTGGGCTGCTTGGTGTGGTGGGGCGGATCGCGGGTGCTCGGGCACTGCGGTGGCCGATGCACTGGGGCTACGTACTCGTCGCGCGGTATCGCTACAAGCTTCCGGGGAGTACTCCGGCGTGTCGACTGTAAAGGCTTCGGGACAAGGGGTCGAACCTCGGCTTCCGGGGCCAAAACCCGGCGTGCTACCACTACACCATCCCGAATAGAGAAGTACCGCGTGCGAGAGTCGGACTCGCTTCTTTGAGTTGAAAGCCCAACGTGCTAACCGATGCACCAACGCGGCAAGAACTTCGTTTGTCAAGCCCTGAGAGATAGAGGCGGCTCTGCGAGACTGACTTTTCTACGGCTTTCTAAGAAGAGGTCACCGCCCCTTAGAAAGTTTTAGAGCCAGCCCGGGCTCCGTCGGGGTAGCGCCCCGAACGTTGGTCGCTGAGCTCGTCGGCGGTTCCGAGACAGGCTGGGGACCGTGTGACCGCAAACTATGTGGCCGCAAACTATGTGGCCGCATAGTATGCGGCCACATAGTTTGCAGCGGAAGATAACGGATCCAACTGTGGTCTCTAAGGGCCACGAGTGAGCCGAATACAGAAGTCCCGTAGGTGAAGCCCACTCTTGATTTGGTTGAGTAGTACAGCGCGTCTTCAGCCTTCCTGGATACACCGCGTGGCATAGAAAAGTTGTACAGCAGGCTCGTTCGAGAGTGGTAGACGCACCGTTACATGGCCCCAGGCCAAGTGTCCAACAACCTGTTGGACAATTGCCTCGGAGAACGTGTCAGCGAACTGGAGCATGTACTTCAAGTTCGTCGGGGATAGGCCGGTCATGTGCGGGAACTCTCGGCGCAAGTCGGAAGAGAGCCGCTCGACCACCTTGGCGCCCCACCCCTCGGTGGTCTGGCGGTCCCTGATGATTCGCCCGATGTTCCAGTACAGAGTGATGAATTCGGTGTTTACCTGCGAGTGTCGCTGGTGAGACTCGAACTCACAACCCCATCCTCCGCAAGGATGTGCGCTCTCCATTGCGCCACAGCGACGGGGCGACCAAACAACGGTCGCGGTGCGCCCTGGAAGAGTCGAACTTCCAACCCGAGGTTAAGAGCCTCGTCGGTTACCAGTTACCGCAAGGGCGCGAGACTGGCCGTAGCCAGGGTGCACAGGGCGAGAGTCGAACTCGCAAGCGTTAGCACCGGCTGCTGCGGCCGGCGAGGGTGCCATTTTCACCACCTGTGCGTGGGGTACTTCAAAGTTGCTGGGTGCACGCGGCAAGATTCGAACTTGCACACCACTCGTGGTACCGAGGTTTAAGTCCGGCGAGGGTGCCAGTTCCACCACGCGTGCAGATCGCGTGCGCACGGCAAGATTCGAACTTGCATACCGATGAGGTGCTGGGGTTTGAATCCAGAGTGTCTACCAGTTCCACCACGTGCGCTGGGGCTGAGTTAACGAGATCAGCGCTCGGGTGCATCGGGACGGAGTCGAACCGCCACAGCTTTCGCCACTGGTTTACAGCCAGCTACCCTCGCCAATGAGTTGCCGATGCATGGTGACTTCAGCCAAGAGACTGGGACCCGGTGTAGAGGATGCCGTCGAGTAGGCCAAAGGCCTCGTCGATCGTGTACACCGCCCCGGTGGCTTCAGCGCTCTTTTGCGCAGCGATGACAGCCTGCAAGAGACGTCCGACCTCGCGACTGGGGGCCAAGTCGTAGCGACGCATGATGTCGTCTCCCGACACCACTGGTCGCCAGGCCGCGGCTTCGTCGGCCTGGCGTACCGCGGCAATGCGCTCTCGCAAGACAGCCACCTCACGGGCCACTGCTTCGTGCTTGTAGAGGTGCTTGCTCGTGACGTCGACCGCCATGAAGTCGAGCAAGTCGTCTACGTACTTACCAGCGCTCTTGTCGAAGCGGCGAATGGCTGCGTCGGTCCAGAGCTCTGAGCCCTTAGCGTCGCCTGACATCGCAACAAGACTCGCCACCTCGTCAGCGAAGGCCTCGTCGTAGCCCAGGCGCACCAAAGCGCGCTTGGTGAGCGGGCCACCCGCGGCTTCGTGCCCGTGGAAGGTAACCGTCGAGCCAGTGACCACGCGAGTGACGGGCTTGCCGACGTCGTGAAAGAGCGCGAGTAGCCGCACGCGCAGGCGGGCGGGGGTTTTGGCCGTCACCGCGATGGTGTGCGCGACATTGTCTTTGTGCAGGTGCGTAGCACCCTCCATGGCGAGTGCACCCAGTTCGGGAACGCACTCGGCTAAGTCGGACCAGGCGGCTTGTAGTTCTAAGTCCACACGCTCAGCGAGCAAGAGCTCACTGAGTACGTCGGCGGTGATGCGGGGGTAGTCGGACACGGCAAGCTCCTTTCTTTAGTCACCCAAACGGGGTTGCTTGGGCGTATCTTGATTGTGTCTGGTGAAGATGTAGTGCATTCTCTTCGCGCCACTGATCGGGCTTGAACCGACGACCTCGTGATTGACAATCACGCGCTCTAACCAATTGAGCTACAGCAGCAGGGGTGTTTAAAGAGCCGCAGCGGAGAGTCGAACTCCGAACCTTCGCTTTACAAGAGCGCTGCTCTACCAGTTGAGCTACCGCGGCGAGAAAAACAGAACTACCTGGAGTCGGCACGGATGGATTCGAACCACCACGTCACCTCGTTATCAGCGAGGCGGCTTCACCGCTTGCCTACGTGCCGGTGGAAAACGTCCATGAGACGTTGTCGTCGGGATGCAGGGATTTGAACCCTGGGCCTCACGGTCCCAAACCGCGCGCTCTACCAAGCTGAGCTACATCCCGAGTGTGCGCCAAAGCGCGGTGGTCAGAACTGGTCTCGAACCAGTGGCCTTGCGGGTTTCAACCGCACGCTCTACCAACTGAGCTATCTGACCAAAGAGTCGCGGTGAGGTATCCGCGACGGTGCCTGCGAGAGGGCTCGAACCTCTAACTGCCGAGTTAAAAGCTCGGAACTCTGCCAATTGAGTTACACAGGCGTGTGAGTCGATGACCGGTGCTGCCCCGGCGTCTTCTGGGTGGAAGCCAGATGCTCTGCTGTTGAGCTACATCGACCAAGCAGCGCAGAAGGGATTCGAACCCCTAACCATTCGGGTAGAAACCGACCGCTCTTGTCCGTTGAGCTACTGCGCCGGGGCTGCGATGGAAGGTTTCGAACCCTCACCACTCGGTTAACGGCCGAGTGCTCTACCAGTTGAGCTACATCGCAAAGAACTCTTTCGCGGAGCGACCAGGATTCGAACCTGGGGAGGCTTTGACACCTCGACGGTTTAGCAAACCGTTGCTTTCGGCCACTCAGCCACCGCTCCATGTTCCAGAGGTATCTGGGCTGACGAGGAAGGCCTCGAACCTTCAACCTCCTGATCCAGAGTCAGGCGCGCTGCCACTTGCGCTACTCGTCAAGGGGGCACATCATCTGTGCGGTCGAGACGGAGGGATTTGAACCCCCGACCGACTGGGTGTAAGCCAGCTGCTCTGCCACTGAGCTACGTCTCGATGTGGGTACTGCGAGGTGCGCGCAGCAAGACTCGAACTTGCAAGCCAAAACCGGCCGCTGACCGGCGAGGGTGCCAATTTCACCATGCGCGCGTGGGGTGATCGAGGAGAATCGAACTCCCCTTTCGAGGGCCACATCCTCGCGTCGTTTCCACTGGACCACGATCACCATGAACCCGCTTTGGGTGCGGGTGGCAGGGGTGCCGGGAGTCGAACCCGAGCTCGCGGTTTTGGAGACCGCTGTGCTGCCGTAACACTTCACCCCAGTGGCGAATCGAGGTGTTGCACCTCGCTGGCGGGCGTATGAAACCCGCGTGGTCCTGGACCAATCGCCGTTTGGGGGCCGAGGCGGGTTTCCCCGTTACCGCTCAACAGAGATGCTCTGGTTAGCACCTCGGCCACGCTCATCTCTGACGAGCCGTCACGCCTACTTTGCGCCAGGGCGTTCTGGGGCTTGCGGGCGATATCGAAGCCTCGCGGCCCGAAGCCACCGCCCGCGGTGGCTTCGCTCGTGACCGGTGTAGCACCACCGGTCTGTCGTCGACGTGGAGAAGGCGGGCTTCGAACCCGCTGCTTCCTGCTTGCAAAGCAGGCGCTCTACCCATTGAGCTACTTCCCCAGAGACTGGGCAGGGGAACCTGCCCAGGGTTCACTCGAAAAGCAGGCGAACACTGGCCGTGTGCAGGCTCTTCGAGCGTGGTTACGGCTCGAGAAATCCGCTGCGCTCCTTGACGCAGCTCTCGAGGCTGAACCTCGCTGGCAACTAGGCACTAACAGCTGATCTCTTCGAGGGGACATTCGCGGGATCGGTCCAAGGAGTCCTCATGCACTGTTAGCTATGTATTGGTGGACCTTTGGCCACCTCGACAGAACGGCCAGTTCTGCCTACTTGTTCTTCGTCTTGATGTTCAGTCGCTTTCTTTGGGGTTCGTGGGGTGAAAAATCGGGGAGAAAAGAAGAACCGCCTCCCGTTTCCGGGAGGCGGTTCTTCCGAGGTCTTCGATCGACCAGGAACTGGTGATCGTTGATCTAAGAGAGGCCTCCCGAGGCTGCGGTGCCGGGGCGAGCATTCGCACGCTGAAAGTCGTCAATGGTGACGACCGGCGTGGCGAGCCATGGCGCTACGGACAGCAAGGTAGAACGGTTTGTCCGTTCGCTCTTTCTGTGTCCTTGATAGCTTTTCATGGCTGTCTCTCTGAAACTTACGTCGACCGCCGTGGTCGACTGCGAAGATAACCGTGCACGCTCGATTGCTCGGCGCAACCAAGTGGCAAAGAAACTTCGTTGCCAGAGATTGTGTCGGTCGTGTTTGGGCGTGCACTCTCCGTCGTGGGACAAAAATTTAACGGATAGCTGTGTGCGTGCGCGGGCTGCTTGCTAGCCGAAAAGCCGTAAATCGTTGGATTTTGCGGCGCCGTCCTGACTGTAGGTATAGATGTGCCCCCCGGTTTGCCAAGGAGTGCCCCACGGCACACCTATCGCTGGGATGTGATGATGAACACCACTGTCTCCACTACTTCGATCCAGGCGAGCGCCGCAAAGGCGCTGAACCGCCTGCTGCTTGCGGCCTTCTTGGCCGTCGGACCCCTCGCGAGCCTGCTCGCCCTTGGCCACTTCGCCGGGGCCAGCTGGTTGCCCGTCGTTGCGGTGCGCCCGGCCATGTTGGGCGTGCTGTTCATGTGGTCTCCAATGCCCGTGTCGATCCCGGCGCTGTGCTTGCAGTCGGCTCGAGACGCGGCGTTGCCGCAGTATCGCGGTGTCGTGGGCACCTTGATTAGGGCCACGCGTCTGGTGGGCTACTTGATGGTGTCGTCGAAGAGTCCGGTTCGTCTGGAGATGACCGCGAGCGTGGTCGGCTTCTTTGCCGCATTGATCTGGTTCATCCACTAAGCCACGGGTGACCTTGGCGCCAGGGCCTGGCGGGTAGGTGCCGATACTTGAAGTAGCTGCGACTGCTGATCGTCGCTTCAGACCAAGAAGGAACCCGTGCCCAAGTCACTCCACCCCAACCTCGCCAAACTGGCGGCGAGCTACGACGACATCTTGTTGCGCTACTCGAACGGGACACTGAGTGCGGCGCAGGCTCGAGCAGAGATCACCACGCTCGTCGCCCGAGACGACGACGGCATCTTGTGGACGATTGACCCGGACTCGGGCCAGTGGATGCGCCGTACGCGCAGTGGTGACCTGGTCGCCAGCGAACCACCCTCGTACGGCCTGGCTACTCCTACTCCACACGACCTGTCGACGTCGCCCAACGGCTTCATTCCCGACGCCTTTGTTGAGCTGCACGAAGTCGACAACGAACTTCTCTACTCGCCGAGCCAATTCGCGGGCACGACAAGAGCACCTCGCCAGAAAATCGAGGTGCCAACGTCTCCTCAGTGGGTGGCCCGGCTCGACAAGTTCCTGCCGCGCAGAGTCGGTGTGGTGGGGTTCTTGGTGCTCGCTGGCGTAGTGGTGCTCGCAGGCGTGCTTTCGACCGTGCAGCACTGAACCGAGTGCACCCGGGGCGCTCTCGCACACCGTAAGCAGCGTGACTGATTCTTCTTTTCCTGGCGACCCGTACGACCTGAGGTCGCTGTTCAAGGCCATTGGGCGTTTTGGTGCCCAGCGGGCCCTCGACGTGGCGCCCACCGAGCGACAAAAAGCTGACGCCCCCGTTGAGATGATCGACGAAGCGCCCAGTGAGATCACGGCCGAGGCTCTCGAAGTAGAGGGCTTTGTTGACGGAATTCAGGCCACCTTGTGCGTGACTCACCGCGAACAGCGACCGATCTACCTGTGTTATGTGGGAGCGGCCGCGGTGGGCAGTGGGGCCCGGGTTGTAGGTATGCGCGAGCAGCTTCGTTTGATCTGTGCTGACGCTGACGCTGACTTTGTTCGTGGCATCTCTGCCGGTGTGCCCATTGAGCAGCTGATCGACCAGACTCCTCCAGAACTTGAACGCGACGCGCACCGGTTGGTGGGCAGCTCGCGTGACAACTTGGAACGCAGCTTGGTCGATGACTTGCTTTCGCAGGGATGCGGCAATTTGGTCTTGGACGGTTCATTGATCGGCCGGCCGCGTGATCGCCGACTCGTCGGAGTGGTAAAGACGACCAACCGGCAGTGGCTCGAAAATGAGTCAGTGCTCTGGAGTCTTCCGGTCGGTTGGCGCAGTCCGCGCTTCAAGATCGGTTCGGCTCTCGGCGAAGGAGCCGAGCGCTACTCGTGCTACGTGCAGATGACTGATAAGACGAGCGGAGCTTGGAACCTGGGACTCATCCGATTGGAGAGCTTTGACCCGGAGATCTTGGATGCGCTCGCGGCGCGGTGCTTGCTCGAGCGCCAGGGATCGCGCTCGGGCGACTTGCGCTGGGACCGCCACATGGCGAGTGTTCGCGCAGTCGAAGAGTTTTTGCGCAGTAGGCGCCCCAGCGTCTTTTCTTTGTAGAGATCGTCGCGTTAGATAATGCTGATACACCCACCACGTCAAGAAGTCGCGCGTCGCGCTCTCTTGGCGCAGATGAACGTGACGTGCGGGGACGTGACCTTGCGGCTACCCACGCCGCAAGAACTGCTGGGGTGTGCCGAGCGCATCGCGCTCGAGGGGATCGTCGGACCCGAGGACCCACCCTTTAGTCAGTGGTATCTACCAGAGAGCAAAGCGAAGTCGGCCCAAGCTTTCTACGATTCATTTCGGCGTCCCACTTTGGCGTTTCGACTTGGTACGTGGGAGCTTCACTTCGGCGTCTTTGTCCGAGACGAGATGATTGGCATGCAGAGCTTGGGTGGCCGGGACTTTGAAGGTACTGCGACCTGCCACAGCAGTTCGTGGTTGTTTGCGGACGTGAGAGGACGTGGGTACGGAACAGCGTCTCGCTTCGCCGTAGCCCACGTGGCATTCGTCGAACTGGGCGCCAAAACAATCGTCTCTCACAGTGCACCGGGCAACGAAGCCTCACTTCGAGTTTCCAAGAAACTCGGTTACGAAGAAACTGGCTTCGAGAACTTTTCTTATCAGGGGCGTGAACTGGCGCTGATCCGACTAGAGCTGGACGCTCGGCGCTACGAAGACTCTTCGCGGCCAGTAGTACACGCCGCGGGCTTTGCTTGCTGGCAGTAGTCGTTAGTGCTGGTCGTGCTCGGCCAGGGCTTCTTTCAAAAACTCGCTGACCTCGGTCGCGGAGCGCGTTCGCTTCATGGGAGGCAGGGCGTCGAGGATGTGGTTGCGGTACCCCTTAGTGGCCAGGCGCTCGTCGAAGACTGCGACGACTCCGCGATCAGTGGTCGTGCGAATCAACCGACCAACACCCTGGGCGAGCAGGCTCGTGACGTGGGGAAGGTCGATGTCGTAAAAGGGGTTGGTGCTGCGCTCACGGCGGGCTTCGTTGACGGGATCTCCCGGTGGGCGAAACGGCAATCGGTCGATGCAGACAACGGAGAGTGAGTGACCGGGAACGTCGACGCCTTGCCAGAAGCTCGCGACAGCAAACAAGCTGGCCGCGGGGTCGTCTTTGAACGCCGCGGTGAGGGCGGGGCGAGGCATCTCGCCTTGGACGAGCACGGGAGTAGCAACTCGAGAGGCGACTTCGGCGGCGACGCGACGCATCACCGCCGTGTTGGTAAAGAGCGCGAGCGTTCGTCCCCCGGCGGCCGTGATGAGATCTACGAGGTGCTCGACGATGGCCGGCTCACAGGCGGGATCGTTGCGCTCTGGGAGTTTGGCGGGGACGTAGAGCAGTGAGTGGTTGGCGTAGTTAAAGGGGCTGTCGACCTTGATGCGTTCGGTGGAGTCGGGAAGGCCTAAGACGCGTTCTAAGTTGGCGGGGATGGTGGCACTCGTGAGTACGGCTACCTTGCTCGGCCATAGTTCGGCACGCAGGCGGGCCGCGACGTCAATCAGGGCTACTTCAATGTTGGTTGTACTTGGTGTCTTCGAGATGAACACGATCTCGTCGTCGCTGGGGGCAAGGGCTCGCCCGACGCACTCGTGCGCGTGACTGAGTGCGGCCTTGGCGCGCTGGAGTTCACTGGAGGTTGGCTGGGCGCGCAACAACACATCCAGAGCGTTCAGCTCTTCGTAGATCTTGATGAGGCTCGCCGTGAGTGGCTCAGTCAAGCCCCCATCGGCCTCGGCGTCGTCGAGGGCACCGGAGAACTCGGCGAGGAGACGTGAGAGCGCCGCGGTTTCGCGCGCCGATGAGGCGGCGCGGATACTTGCGAGCGTGTTCGAAAGAAGCGTGGGGCCAACTTGCGAGCCGAGCATGTACGAGAAGATGTCAGCCACCTCGTGGGCTTCGTCAAAGACCACGAACTCGTGGGGTGGCAGCAGAGTCTGGCCGGTAGCCAGGTGCGAGGCGTACAGGTGGGTGTTGACGATCAAGATGTCGGCCTCGGCGGCCTCTTCTCGAGCTCGTTCAGAAAAGCACGTTTGGGCAAAGGGACAGCTCTGGCGACCGAGGCACTCTTGGGGCGTGACCGACACACGGCGCCACGTGGCGTCAGACACGGCGTCGGCCATCTCGTCGCGATCGCCCGACGAAGTACTCGCCACCCACGCAGCGAGGGCTCGGCGCTCGGTGGCGGTGCCTCGGGTGGAGTCAGCTTCGAAGGGGGCGTAGCGCTCGCGGCAGAGATAGTTCGCCCGGCCCTTTAAAACGGCGACGCGCGTCCGGGTCGCAGCGGCGACGGCGGGGGCGTCTTTGGTGGCTAGCTGGTCTTGGAGGTTCTTCGTGGCGGTTACGACCACGACGGCGCTAGGAGCGAGAGCGGCGGGCACCAAGTAGCCGAGGGACTTGCCAGTGCCCGTCCCGGCTTCGGCGATGAGATTGGTGCAGGCTTCTAAGTGTGCGGCCACAGCGGCAACCATGTCGCGCTGACCGGGCCGAGTTTCGCCGCCAGGGATCTGGGTAGTCAGTTCGTCCAGCAGTTCTACTGCGCGATCTTCGAGGGGACGGGCCATGCAAAAGACCGTGCGGGCGGTCCGGGGCGGGGCACTCACGTGAGCCGAGTGCACCGGGGAGGCTGACCCACACCATGAAGAGGGACCCTTTAAGGAGCATTCGTGAACGCCACCCCACTTGGAACCATCTATCTGCCAGCGAGCCCCGGCACGAGCGTGGGAAGTTTTGACTTCATCGTTGACCCCGAGCACGGCGCGAACGTGGAGATCGGAACGCCAGTAGCGGCCGACACCGCTGAGGGCACCTTGGTGGGGACAGTGATCGACATGCGTACCGTGGGTACGGGGCGTGACCCGGTTCGCGAAGAGCTGGGCAGCAGTTACGACTCGAACTACATCGCGTCCATTCCCGAGGTTGTCGTGGCGAGCGTGCAGGTCTTTTCGTCACCGCTCATGCGCCCCGCCCGTGCCGGTATGGTTCGCGCCGCGACGGCCGACGAGATGCTCGAAGCCACGGGGTACCACCGCATGGACTGGCGCATTCCGGCCGGCGTGGTGGGTCTCGCTGATGGCGATTTCGCGAAGGTCTGCTTGGACGGCAAGAATCTGCTCGGACCCGAGGCCGCCCACCTCGTCGTAAACGGACTGTCGGGTCAGGCGGCGAAGACCTCGTTTACCGGTGTGCTGCTCGCCAGTGCGCTGCAAGCCGGTGGCGACGAGGGAAATCGTGTGGCCGCCATCATCTTCAACGTCAAGGGTGACGACTTGATCTGGCTCGACGAACCGCCGACGGCTGGCTACGAACTCTCTGACGACGACCGGGCCATGTACAAAGCACTCGGCGTTAGCCCCGAGCCCTTCAAGGACGTTGAGGTGTGGGCACCGAGTTTGCCGGGTGGCCAGGGTTCGCACTCGAACCGACCGGACGCCAAGCGCCTGCGCTGGGACTTGAACGACATCTGGCCATCGCTTGACTACATCTTGCCCTACCTTGGGGACGACGAAAAGGCGCAGAGCTTCATGGCGGAGTTCTACGAACTATGCCTGCGCAACCCGAGCCCGGCTGGTCGCATCGACACCTTCAACAAGCTCGAAGCGTGGTTTGACGAAAAGATCGCCGAAGCGGGTGACGCGAACGGATCGATGGCCTGGCGCAGCCACCACGTGGCCACGGTGCGGCGCATGCGACGCATGTTGATGGGAATCATCTCGCGCTCGGGAGGCCTGGTGAGTCGCGAGAAGGCATCTCCGGGAGATGACATCAGCGTGTCGAACTGGAGTCACGGTCAGGTCGTTGTCGTCGACATCGCCGGTCTGCACTCTGCCATCCAGGGCCTCGTGATCGGCCGCACCTTGAAGCGCCTGCTCGAGCAGGCCGAGGACACGGGTCTTGGGGTGGATCACTTGATCGTCTTCGCCGATGAGCTCAACGCTTTTGCGCCGTCAACGGGTAGCGAGATGGCCAAGGTTCGAAAGATCCTCCAGCGCGTCTCGACGCAGGGCCGCTACGCCGGTATCTCCTTGTGGGGAGCGTGCCAGAAGATGAGCAAGGTCGACGAGTTGGTTCGCGACAATGCCGCGACGCGCGCGGTGGGCATCACCGCTGAGGGCGAGCTCGCGAGTGGGGTGTACGGAAGACTGTCCACGGGACTCACCGAGCGCCTCGCCACCTTGCCCAAGGGCTCGATGGCCCTGTGGCACTACAGCTACCGCGGCTCACTGGTCGTGAAGTTCCCGCGGCCGGCGTGGCGTACGGGTAAGGCGAAGACGGGCGTCGTCAAGCGCGGCGTGTCGACTCAGCTGGGAATCTCCGACGAGGCGGTCGAACGTCTCTCTGAGGGCATTGATCCTGAGACGCGAGCGATGATTATCGCAAACGCCGACGATCCGCAGCGCGCCATCGAAGCTCTCAGCGAGGCGCGCTTGCCGGACATGCGAAAGAGCGTCTTGCACGAACCCAGCGGGTTTGACCCGGACGACCCTTTCGACCTCGGGTAGGTAGCAGGATCGCTGAACAAGAACCCCCGGCGCGAAGGCTGCCAGGGGTTCTTTGTATGCACCAACCAGCAGGGGTGACAGGTTGAGGGTGCGACCGGATGGAGGCTTGGTGGACAGACTCGAGATGGGTGATCAGATTGTCTGCGCGCGGTGCCGGCGACCCCTTGACCGCCATGAGATGGCCATTGATGGGGTGACACACGTCACGTGGCTACACCCCCTTTCTGCCCCAAGCGACCACGACCCTGAGCCAGTTTCCAAGCTGGCAACCGGTGGGGAGATGGTGGGGATTTGTGACTTTTGTTCGGGCCCCGGACCACGGTGGAGCTACGACTGCGAGTCGTTTACGCTCGCGAGTTATGGGTCAGTGGGCGCGTGGGCGGCTTGTTTTGCGTGCCACGCGTGCATCGAACGAGAGACGTACAACGAGCTCGTAGCGCGGGCCGTGGGCGGGCGCGGGAGGATGTTCAGCGAAGAGTGGCTGCAGATGGCGGCGTTGCTCGGGGCGTTCAAGCGGCATCGGCGCGGGCCCGCAGTCAAGCTCTGGTAGTCGAAGTTCGTGGTGGCAGTGCTTGGTTGGTTAGGTGATTGTTGCTTTTGGTGCTTGTGGGTGAGTGTTTTGTAGGTGGGCGTGTAGTGGGGTTGTAGGTATTTTTAGCCTCTTTGTTGCACGTTTTTGAAGGACGTCAGTTCGGTGGTGGGTCAGGCCAGTTTTTCTTTCTCTAACTGGTAAAACGCACGCTGCTGTTTTCTTCGTGGCGGGCCTCTCAAAACGAGCTCAGCGCACTCAACGTGGCAAGTTCCAGAGGCTTCTTGGCCCGGTACTCGCGCGTATGCACCGGCAAGGCGCATCGGCACACTCTCGGGGCATGGGAACAGCAAAATTCACAATCGGGCACCTGTCGGACACGCACCTGGGATACGAGGCCTACCCGGCTCTTAGTGCCAGTGGAAACAACCAGCGTGGTGAGGACATCGTTCGTTCCTTCAAGAACGTGGTCGATGACATTCGCGCTTACGACCCGCCGCTCGTCATTCACGCCGGGGACGTCACCGAGAAGCCCAAGGTGGACATTCGCTACATGCTGGTCGCCCAGCACTACTTCTCCAAGCTCGCCGAGATCCGCCCCGATGGCAGCCGCCGCCAGGTCGTGATTGTGGCGGGCAACCACGAGCAGCCCCGCAGTCGTAAGGAGGCGTGCTGGCTCGAGCTGCTGCGAACCATTCCCGGAGTCCACGTCGTCGCGGACGGCTACCAGGTGCTGCGCTTTAACAGCACGGTCGCCGACTGCCCCCGCGAGCTTGAGGGCGTGAGCGTGCACGGTCTCCCCCACGACTCTTTGAAGGAAGTGGACTTCTCGGTCGTCGTACCCGACCCCGAAGCCTCGGCCAACGTCTTGGTCTCTCACGGCGTGGCCATGGGATCAGAGTTGTTTACGCGAGCCATTGGGCGCGAGTACCCCATCGACTCAGACATGCTGTCTCGGGCCTGGGACTACGTGGCACTCGGCCACTTCCACAAGCGCGGACCAGTAGGCGGCTACAAGCGCCGCGGGGTTGACTACGTCTGGTACTGCGGCTCGCACGAGCGCATCAGCTTTCGTGACCTGCGGGACAACGGGGACGGCAAGGGCTACTTGCGAGTGACCATTGACGGCCCCACGCTCGACGTGAAGCCCGTTGACTTGCCGGTGCGCGCGATGTTTCGCTTGCCCGTAGTCGACGGCACTGATCTCAGCGCCGAAGAGATCACCGACCGATTGAAGGCCAACCTGGACGCGGCCAACATCTCTGGCGCCATCGTCGGCCAGATCGTCGAAGGCGTGACCCGGGATCTGTGGAGCCTGCTCGACATCTCCTCGGTGCGCCAGCACGCCAAGGACGCGTTGCACTACGAAATCAGTGCTCGGTACGCCGCGGCCGAGAAGGTCGAGGGCAGCTCGGCGACTTCTTCACTCGGCGACTTAGAGCTGGTCTTGGACCAACAGATCAAGGCGGGCGTCTCAAAGAACCTGGCCGACGACGTGCGCGCCCTCGCCGTCAAGCTGCTCGGCTCGGCGCTCACCAGTGTCGACTCGACGGAAGCAGAGGCGCCCGGGGGCGAAGCCGACGACGAAGAAGTTGCAACGACTCCTACGAACAACGAACCCAACGCCGAGGTGGCCTCATGATCCGCTACTTGCACTTAACGAACTTCCGTCGCCACGTCGACACGGAGTTGCACTTCGACGATGGCGGGCAGATCATCTTGATCTCGGGCCGCAACGGCGTGGGCAAATCAACGATCATTGAATCCATCGTTTATGCCCTCTACGGAGAGGGCCGACACGGCAACCGCCAGATCGACCGCATGATTCGCCGTGGCGCGGAGATTGAGGGCATGGAGGTCGAACTCGAGTTCGACCTGGGCGGTACGAACTACCGCGTGCGACGTCGTCGTGACAACAAGCTGTCCAGTGCGATCTTGTACGGCAACGACGTGGCCTTGGTTGAAGGACCGAGAGAGGTCAGTGCCGAGATCGCCCACTTGCTCGGAATGGACGTGCGTGGTTTCCGTCTCGCGGTCGTCGCTCAGCAAAAGGAGCTCGACGGGCTGGCCTCAATGCGGCCGGCCGAGCGAGCGCAGTTGCTCGCTCGCCTCTTGCGTCTCGACGTCGTGACTCAGGCGCGCGATCGGGCCCGGGGTGTGTTCCGCTCTGAGCGCGACGCGCTTCGCGGGCTTGGCACGGTCGAAAGCCCCCAGGCACTACGCGACGAGATTGCGGGACTCGACGAGGAGTTGGTGGGTCTGCGCGCTGCTCGCAGCGAGGCCGAATCGGCCGTTAGCGAACTCGACAAGTTCTTGGAAGACACCAAAGACGTCGTGCGGGTCTACCAGGCCCAGGTGGCCCAGCAGGCTCGCCTGGAAGGTCTGGCGACGAGCGCTAAAGAGGAACTCGGTCGCTTGGTGGCCGAGCAGGCGGGAATCGTTCTTGGCGAAGAGCCGGGAGAGCTGCCCGACTTGGACGAACTCGCCGAGCGCGTTGCCGGTGTCGAGCGGGCCTTGGCGGCCGGTGAAGCCAACGCCAAGCTCGTCTCGCAGGCGGCCATGGTCGAGGGCGAACTGGCCAAGGTGGAAAAGCGCCTGGCGGAGCTGTACGCCGAAGCCGAGGGCTTGGAAGAGTACGACGAGGAGTCCGGTGCAGACGCAATTGGCGCGGCGACGGCGGCGGTGACCGAGCTCGCGCAGCGACGTGAGGATTTGATCAGTCAGCGCTCGAGCGCGCTGGCGAAAGTAGCAGCAGCCGAAGAGCGACTCGGCGAGCTGAGTGCGTTGGAGGCCACGTGTGCGCTGTGCGGCCAGGAGATCACTCCCGAGCACCGCGAGAAAGAGGCGAGCAGCGTTCGAGCAACCCTCGAAGCGGCTGGGGCCGAAGTTGCTGGGGTTAACGAACAACTCGAGTCACTGGCGAACGAGCAAGAAGAAGCCAAGGGCCTCGTCGAGGCTGCACGTCGCGCCGACAGCGAGGGACGATCTCGCAACGAGCGGGCGCGTGCGCTGGGTGCTGAGTCGACTGACTTGGTACGCCGTCGGGACACGTACCGCGACCAGCTGAGTCGACTGCAAGTCGTGCCCGTGGACTTAGAAGAGTTGTACGAGCAGCAGAGTCTCTTGGCCGCCGAGGCGGCCGCGGCGAAAAACGTGCACGAGGCGGCCCGAGTGCGCGAACTCGTCGTAGAGAGAATCAACACACTGGACGGCGCGATAGCCCAGGCCACCACTCGAGCTCGTCAGAGCCAAGAGGCGTACGAGGGCGGAGCGGTTGACGCCGAAGTCGAGCGCACGCACGGCGAGTATCAAAAGGCAGTCGTGGCGCGTTCGGCCGAGCTGGCGCTGACGGGTGAACTCGCCAAGCAGGTCGCCGTGGCCGAGGAGCGCTTGACGCAGTTGCGCAAAGAGGCCGAGCGCTTGGCGGCCCAGTCGGCGCGCCGCGGTGAGCTCGAGCACTCCGCGCAGGTAGCCAGCGAGTGCGCCAACGTCTTGGACAACGTCGCCACACGCCTCAACCAGCAGATTCGCCCGGCTCTCGAAGGTGCGGTGGGTGAACTGCTCAGTCGACTGAGTGACGGTCGTTTCGACGCTGTACGGCTCGACGAGGAGTACAACCTCGAGGTGCGTGACGACGGTCAGATGCGTCCCTTGAACGAGTTCTCGGGTGGTGAGATTGACTTGATCGCCCTGGCGATGCGTCTGGCCCTGGCGAATGTCGTTTCCGAGCGTCACGGATCGGGTGGAGCCGGGTTCTTGATCTTGGACGAATGTTTCGGCAGCCAAGACCAGGACCGCCGTGGATCGATTCTCACTGCGCTGCGCGGGCTTCGCGGGGCGTACGGCCAGATCTTGCTGATCAGCCACGTAGGTGGTATCGAGGACTCCGCCGACCGAGTCATCGAGATCGAACTGGACGAAGAGACCGGTACGGCGAGTGCATCCGCAGCCTGAGGCCAAACAGTCTGACCCACTACTTCACAAACGACTCTTGAAGAAACGCAACAAACGATGACCCGAAAATCTGGAGGAAAAATGAAAGCAGTTGCCAACCCCACGGCTACGCGAACGAGTACCAAGCAGGCAGACCAGGGACTTGCTCTGGTTCTTGGTGCACCGGGAGGCGGAGTGGAAGACGACGAGATCCATGGACTGGGCTGGCTGTCTCAGACTGCCTGCCGCGACATGGGCATCGACGACTTCTTCGTCGAGGCCGGTCACGCCATTAATGAGACTGCCCTGCAGGTCTGCCAGGGCTGCCCAGTACGCGTCGAATGCGTCAAGCACGCTTACGAGATGCAGGTCACTGGTGGATACTTCGGTGGGCTGAGCCCCGGCCAGCGTCGCGAGCGCACACTGGAAGAGGCCGTGCAGTTGATCTTGCGCTCCAAGAACGCGCGCTAGGTCAACAAGCCGCGGCGGAACCCCTCAGCCACGGCGGCCACTGCGCTATTGACGCCCAAGCGTCGATGCACGCGGCGAATCGTCGTACGCACGGTGTCCACGCTCACCTTCAGTTCGCTTGAGATCTCGCGCGCGGTCCAACCTTCGGCAACCATGCCCAGTATCTCTTGCTGGCGAAGCGTCAGAAGTTTTTTGCGGGGCGACTGGTGGTGCATGCGCAGTAGCGCTCGGGAGAACTCCGCGGTCAGCGCCAGGCGGCCTGAGTAGATGGCCCGTAGCGAGCCCAAGAACTCATCGAGCTGGGCGGACTTGAGCAAGTAGCCGTCGGCAGAGAGCTCGAGGGCTGAGGCAATGCCCTGGAGATCATCGCTACCGCTCAGCATGCACACGCGTGTCTGTGGGTATTTCTCCTTGATCTCGCGCAGCAACTCAAGTCCCGACAGATCGGGTAGTCCCATGTCGCACAAAACGAGTTCGTAGTTGCGCTGGGTCAACCGGGTCAGCGCACTACTGGCACTCGTAGCGATGGAGACGGTCGTGGCAAATTCCTGGGTGCGAAGTAGCGTGGCGAGCGACTCGGCAAACAGATCGTGGTCGTCGACGATAAGAACGGTGTCGAGGGTTTGTGGGGGATGTAAAGGCACGAGCAAGCAGCGTAGAAAGAACACTGCCGCTACTCAACGTCCGGCGAGATTTTGATACCGATTTGCTACCCGAAATCCCACACGGGCACCTACTTCAGCGATACCTGCCGGGGAGCGTTGTATGAGTACCCGCCAAATGAACTTCGCAGGGGACCAGACGGCGGCCACCCGCACTTCTTTCGTATCCGGGAGACGGTGAGCTTGACACGTCCGGGCGAGGTGCCCCGGGGATCTCCCCAAACGCGCTCAAGGATGTCGGTGACGGACACAATCTGCCCGACGTTCTGCGTCAAGAGTGCAAGGAGCCGGAACTCGAGCGAGGTCAGGTGGACTGGAGAACCGTTGATGGCAACAGCCCGCGACTGGTACGAAAGGGAGACCACGCCATCGTCGTAGTTGGTGGCCGGCGCCCGGGGCTCTCGGCGGCGTCTGCGCAAAATGGCTTCGACGCGGGCCAGCAACTCGGGCAGGGAAACAGGCTTGACGACGTAGTCGTCTGCACCACCGAGGAGTCCGCGGACCTTCTCGCTTTCGCGGCCCCGGCCACTCAAGATCACGACTGGTACGTCAGATAGCGTTCGCAGGGCTTCAAGAACTTGCCATCCGTCCATGCCGGGTAGACCTAAGTCGAGCAAGACCAGATCTACGGAGCGCTGAGAGAAGATCTGCAGCGCCTCGGCTCCGTTATCGCTCAACAGCACCAAGAAATCGCTGTGCGTGAGGTGTTGCTTGAGAGCTTGAGCGACAATCTCGTCGTCTTCGATCACCAAGAGCACCCCGCGGACGGGACGCGATTTACCAGAATCGGCCATCCTCAGTGCCCCCGGGCCAGGCGCGAGAACTGGCCCAAGTAGCGCTCGAGTACCAGTGAGGCGGCCTGCGACAAAGAGACGTCGAGTTGTTCGGCGACACTGTTCATCGCGTCTAAGGCTTCGGGTGGTACGTAAAAGACCACCGTGGCGCCGTCATCCACACTGCGGCGGGCACGCGGCGGTGGCCCAAAAGGTGTCTCTGGTTTTGGGGACGGCGCGTACGTGTCAAGGACTTCTTGGTAACTGCGCGTGAAGGCCTCCACGAGTAACGCCCCACGCGACACACCCTCTCGCAGTCGGAACTCTTCGACGCGCGAGCGCAAGTGAGCGGGCAGGTAGATGCCAACGCCGCGCTGGCGGTGACTGACAATGCCCGCAGGGCGCTGTCGTCTACCGGGCGAGGCTTCGAAGCTGGCTACAGAACGCAGTGGTTGGTGTGGCGGTGAGGTGTCCCGGGTGGAGGCGAGTGGTGGTACTTCTGGTGGCGAGGTTGCGGGTGGAAAAGTTGTTAGTGACGAGACAGGTGCGGCATCTGACGCGGGCGCTGCAAGTTTGTCGGCTGGTCGAAGCAGGGTGGAGGGGTCAGTTGTGACCTGGGCGAGCAGTGCTGCATCGGGTGGGGTGGGGCTACGTTCTTCGAGTGCGCGCAGTGGCGGCTCGTAGCTTGGTGGCTGTTCTTCAGTTGCTTCGGTCGCCGAAGCAGCTTTGCGAGGAGGGCCAACTACCAAGCGTGCGGGAGGCTCACCGGCACCTTGTGCCAACAGACCGGCAATGCGCGCTTGCGGATCGACGGGTAGCTCGTCGCTCACTTGGTATCAGCCTCGATGCGCGCGACCACGAGCTCGAGGATCTGGTCGGTGAGTTGTTGATAGTCACTCGCAAGTCCTGCGGCGGCGGTCGAGAAGCTTTCGACCTTGGTCCCAGTTCGGCGAGCCTCGAACCACGGGGTGGCTTTTTCGTTGAGGGCTTTTAGGCGCTCGTACTCGTAGGCCTGTACCTCTTTGTTTCGCAGATCGATAGCGGCTTTCTTGGATAAGCGGATCGACGGCTCAAAGATGCGAACGTCCGGTCCCAAGATCTTGCGCAGTCTGGCACGAACCTCGCGGTCGGCCGCTTTGGCGTTCGCGGGCATGAAGGTGACAACGACGCCGAGTAGCTCGATGCGTGAGCCATAGCGGGTACGGGCCTTCATGATCTGCTCAAAGGTGCCAGCCAGTCCGTCGTTGCTGGCGGCGTCACCCGAGGTCGGGGCCACGACAAAGCGCACACAGCGATTGATCGAGTCGTGAATGGAGTTAGAGGCCGGCGGGGTGTCGATGACCACCAGGTCGTAGTTGTCGGCCACGGTGGCCAGGGCGAGTCCGACCGCCGCGGTGGCCGCGTCATCGTTGCGGGACTTGGCCTCCAAGAAGTGGATCAGGTCCTGGGTGCGCGGGCCGCCCGGTACGACGTCGAGGTTGGGTCGCACTTCTCGAAGCACTCGCAATTGACCTTGATTGACAACGGCCTGCAAGAGGGCCTCTCCCCCATCGGACTGCTCCATGTATCCGAACTCTCGAGCCAGGTTGCCCTGGGGATCGCAATCAACGGCCAAAACTCTCCAACCAGACAGCGCGGCGAGACCTGCGGTGGCCGACGCTAAAGCCGTTTTTCCAACACCGCCTTTGCCTGCAAGGAAGGCAATCGTATTGTTCAACATGATTCATAACTATAGCAACGCAGGAATGATTGCTGTTGTGCTGCTGTGGCGGTGATGCTGCCAGCGTGTTTTGTACAGGCATGCGTCGTAGATATCGCACGACGTAGTTAGGTTGTACTTGTTAGGGGTTCGTAAGGCACTCATGCTTTATTGGTGTGGAGTTAGTGTGGCGTTAGTGAGGTTAACGCGCCAGGCCCAACGTTTACTTGAGAGTTGAAGGTTTGTCGGGCGCAGTGACTAGCTGGGTGTTTGTTGCTGGGGTATTCGTGTAGCGTTAGTGTGGTGTTGGTGTGGCAACGCCTCGGGTCGGAGCAGGGGAGAGCTGGGCGGGCGGGGAATCCGCAAAGAAGCTGCTCTGGCGTAGTCCGCAAGCAAGAACTTCTAGGAAAAAGCGTCCAGAACCTCTTCGAGCTCGCGAATGAGACCCTCTAAAGCCCCAAGCAGCCCGCCACGGCGGGTGGCCAGGGGACCGCGAAGAGCCCGCAGGGCGTCGTCAATCGAGTCGTAGGTATCAGCGGGGCGCTCGACGAAGGGGCGGAGAGATTCGACCTGGTCGCGCCAGTTGTCGATCACCGCGGCAAGATCCTTGGTCGCGGGCGACAACGAGAGCGCTGCGGTGGGGCCATCGCTCAACATGGCGTAAAGGCCCTGTTCGTCGATGCGGCGGTGGTTGCCGCCGGTACGAATAGCCGGCAACTTGCCCGAGTCACACCAGCGTCGGATGGTGTCTGGGGTGACGCCAGCAGCGCGAGCAGCTTCAGTGATGGTCATCCAGGTTGTTGGCATCTTCTCCCCAGTGTCAGGTCAGTTGACTTAGTCTTTTGCGCTATCATTTTAGGCAGGTATACCTACCCTAAACCTACCTACTAAAGTCTCTCCTAGTTTTTGGGTGGTTTATCCTACGCAAGTAGGATAAATTGCAAAGACCTCGGTGCCTGGTCGCCCGCGCGATGTCCGCCGGGACAGTTCTTTGTGGCATCAAGGAGAAGAACGTGTTCGAAAAGCATCAGGCCAAGGTGGCCCAAGAGAAGTACCTGGCGGCGCTGTCTGCTTGGCAGCTGCAAGAGCAGTGGGTCCGCCACTGCATCGATCTTTGCCAGACCTACACCGGCGGGACCATCGACGGCTTAGTACTTGGCGCGGGGGAGCGGGGCATGTACACGATCACTGGCGCTTCTTTGGTCGCCACCCAGCATGCTCCCGGGCACTACGCGGGAACCAGCTCGGGGTTCTCAATACCGGTGGGCTCTTTGGGCGGACACAGCGTGCGGTACCGCGTGGGGGCGTCGCGAGGCCACTACGTCGAAGGTCCCTTGGTGGAAAAGGCCATCGACACCGGCAAGTTGTGCATCACCGACAAGAGGATTGTCTTCATCGGCGCCAACAACACCAAGGAGTGCGTGCTCGACAAGCTCGTGAGCTTCAACGTGGCGGGCGGTGAACTCACCGTGGCGGTGTCGAATCGTCAAAAGAACCTTGTCGTGAACGTCGGAACCACGCACGCCGCGGACGTCGACTTCTACGTGAAGCTAGCGCTCGCTCATCACCAGGGCACCGTCGCAGATCTGACCTCTCAGTATCAGTCGCTGTTCGCCGAGGTCGAGAAGGCAAAACCAGTAGCACCCGCTTGACGCGTCCGGGTGTTGTGGCGTTAGACACGAAAAACCCCCGATCACACTCATCGTGTGATCGGGGGTTTTTGATTTAGGCGTGAGCGGCCGGAACAACTGCAATGCCCGACGAGCGCATCAGCGACTCGGTGGTGTCCAGCAGCGTGGCGAGGGAACCATCAAAGGTCTCGAGCATCGAGAACATGATGTCCCAGGCCGCTGGCTCGGTACCGATCCGCGCGGTGACCCGGCGGACGAAGTACTCGGGCAACTGCGAGGCCATTTCCATGAACTCGAACATCGCAACACCGAGACCGTCGATGAACTCGTCGGCCCAGGGCTTCTCGAGAATGGCGGCGACGCCACTGGGTCCGAGGACACGCAGAAGCAGGGCGCGCATCCCGGTACCGGCCTTTTCCATGACGTGAAAGAACATCTCTACGTCACCGGGTTGGGGCTGGTGGGCGTGAAGACCAAGCAACCACGAGCTTGACTGACCACTTCGCAGTGCCACGTGCATCAACATGACCAACGCGGAGTTGATCTGAGGCAACTTGGACGCCTGCTGGGAGCCGAGCTTGAAGAATCGCAACGCCACCGAACCAGAGATTCGCGGATTTGGCGACGAAACCAGCGCAAGCGTGATCTTGTTTAGCTGCTCGGTCGACAACTGCGCAATGCGCATGTCGATCAAGCTGGTCCAAATACGATCAGCGTTGTCACTACCTTCGGTTAGCTCGATGAGTCGATCGATTTGCCTAGGCAGTTCTACGGCACGCGAGACCAGCAGGTGAAAATCACGGTTCTCTGATTCGAGCAACACGTCGATGCCCGCTTCTTCGATAGTCCTTGGGAAGATCTCGTAGCGCAGAACCGGTGGGTTGTAGCGAACCAGGAGTTCACAGAACTCCGTGGTGGCGTGCTGAGTGGCGCGGCCCGCGGCGATGAGCAGCTGCTCGATCTCCTCGGACTTTTCTTTCGTGTCGTACAGCGCGACGTAGTCGCTCAGACTGATCGTTGGCTCGGGCACTTTGACAATGGCCGCGGCCAGCAGCGTCTTGAAACTGCGGTCGGTGTACTCGAGCGCCCAAGCGAGGTGCTTGGGATCTGCGCTGGTGACTATGCGTTGAGCGAGTTCAGCGTACGGGTAACCGCGCAGGCCCACTGGGTAGCCCACGCCGATCACACGATCGAGGTTGGCCTTTTGCAGGGCCGCGCACAACGCCTCGACGTCGTCAGCTTTGAGAGCCCACTCGTAGAGGTAGCTCGCGGCGGCTTCGGAGACGTTGGGGTTGTGCGCAACGGCGCGTCGTACTTGCTTGCGAGAGTCGCGAGCGAGCTTGTCGAGCACCACCGGATCGGTGGCTGACAGCGCGTGCGTCGCGGCGTGACCCCACTCAGCCTTGCGGCTGCCCAGGGCCATCGAGGCGCTGACGGGGGTAGGCATCTTGATCTCGCTACGCGAACTTGCGTGCTTGAACGCGATGTCGGCAATGAGCGACGAAGGCAGCTCGATGCGAATCAGGCCGTTAGCCACTTTGGTGCTGCGGGACATGGGTACTCCTTTGTGTAGGTATCTGTGTGGCACCGTTGGGGTGGGGCAGTCGGGGGCAATGACGAAAGCCGCCTCGTTTTCTTGAAATTTCTTGGCATCTGGACGTCGCGTGACCTTGACGTGGGGCAGTTGGCGAGGACGGTACGAAACGTGCAGTACGGCTCACGAGCGTGAGCACGGACGTCATGTCCGTCAAAAAGGAAAAGAGGAACAAACATGGGACAGCCCAAAATGAGCAGCGCTTTTGGCGTAAAGCTCACCGTGGCGGCCCTGGCCGCCGTTGCAGCAACCGTCGGCGTTAGCGGCACCTGCTTAGCGGCGGGTAGTGCTAGCGAGACGGGCCTGGCTCAATTGCTTTCGAGCAAGGGAGCCACGGAAAGTCAGGCCCTGGACCAGATTGCGACCCGCGCGGCTAACGCGATGGCGCAGTCAATGATCACCAGCGGACAGGGAACAGCCAACGTGGCGGTGCCCGGTTTCAAGGTGTCAAAGTGGACCTGCGAAGTGTCCATGAGTTCAGCCAGCGTGGTTGGTGACGCCGGTGCGCTGCAAAGTGCACCGTGGCAGTTCGGAGTAGCGGAAGTCTCGCTGCCGAACTCCACGTACACGGTAAACGGTCAGGTGGCCGTGGCCATTGTGTACGCCATGGGAGCAACGACGCCGGTTACGCCGCAGTCGGTTCCCGTGGTGCCTACGACAGTGCCCACGACGACGGTTCCTCCCAAGGTTCCCGTCACGCCTCCCACCACCGTGCCGGTGACGCCCACGACGATTAGCTCGTCAACGGTAAACGTTCCGGCGACTGTAGTCACCGGGCCAGCGCCTACGCACGCTGCTTCTCCGAAGCGCGTGGTGCCGAAGCCGGTCACCAACAAGCCTTCGTTGCACGCTCCCACTGGGGGATTGCCACAAGGTGAAGAACTGCTCGGCTTAGCCGCAGTAGCACTCTTGGTTCTGTACTTTGCCAAGAAGGAACGGCGTCGCCCCAAGCACGCCAAGAGTTGGTTTCACCGCTAACTCAAAAGAAACCTAGAAGTGGCCCTGCTCTTATGAGCAGGGCCACTTTTGGTTACGCCCTCGGTGGGGGAGTGGGCGAGCCGGGCGCACCGACCAGTCCCCCACTTAAGTCGTGGTGATGTATGTAGGCGCGAAGAATCTCAATCTGCTCGAGGAGTCGCGGGCGTAGTCGGTCGACATCTGATGGATCAAGTGACATCGCCAGCTCGAGTGACATCAGCGCGTTGGCGGCGTCGTGGCGAAGCTTGGCAGAGACCGGGTCTTCGAACAAGTGTTCGTCAGCGGGCACTCGGCGTCGAGAGCGCCAGGTCCAGCCGGCGGTCAGCAGAATCGCGCCACATAGAACAGTGCTCTTGGTCGGTCGGACTTTGAAACCGGGCACAGATTCGAGAATAGTTCTCGACTTCGTCGGCTTCGAGTTCGATTTATGGTTCTCAATCGAGAATCGTCATTCTGTTTGAGGAGTGCTACGCTGGGGCAGTGGCTGGCCTCACCTTCTCGAATGATCTGGATTCACCAAGCCCCCAGGCCTGCGTCGGTGGGTGGACGGATGGGTGGCTCGAGTCGCTCGGACAGCGCGCCAAGACCACGCGGGCGGCCTACGTCGAAGACGTCGGCGTAGTGGCCGAATCACTCGCGCGTCTTTGCAAGCGACCGCGCGTGGCGGTACTCGAGAGCGCCCACCACATGGGCGCGTGGATCGAACGAGTTCGCGAACCAGACAACTGGCGAGACGAGCAGTTGAAGTATCTCATCGAGCATTTGGAGATTCCTGCGCGCAGCACCCTGCGCTGCGTGGCGGCACTGGAGACCCTCGAGCTCGCGAACCTGGCGCCGCGCTACTTGGCCCGCGTGATGAATCGTCTGTCCGTTGAGCGCAGCGCGTCGAATTTGCACCGCAAGTTGGCCGCCTGGGGCTCGCTGATGCAGTACTTGGTCGGCCAAGAGGTCTTGGCGGAGAACCCGGCTAAGTCACCCGCTATCTCGCTGCCACCCATTGCCAAGCGCTTGCCGGCGGCACTGAGCCTGGATGAGCTGCGACGCATCTTTGAAGCCGCGAAGCAAGATGACCGACGCGCACGGTCGAGCTGGTCAGCGCGGGACTTGGCCGTGGTGGCGATGCTCGCCTCGACGGGAATGCGAGCGAGCGAGATCTGCGGGCTGCGACTTGGCGACCTGACCCAAGAATCAGGCGAGATCTGTCGCATTCGAGTGACGGGCAAGGGCTCTAAAGACCGCGTGCTGCTTGTTCATCACGAGGCTTACGGGGTGCTCGGTCGCTACCGGGCCGAGCGCGAGGCGTTGCTTGGCGAGATGAACGAGGGCTCCCCTATCTTTGTCGGACGTGACGGGCGGGCGATGACTCCGTCGATGCTGTGGCAGTTAGTCGCGCGGCTCTTTACGCGTGCGGGTGTCGCAAGGCGCCCCGGAGCCATGGCCCACAGCCTGCGCCACAGTTTTGCGACCCACGCGCTCGACAGTGGATCTTCAATTGTGGAGATCCAGCGACTGATGGGACATGCGTCGCTCGAGACGACGCGTAAATATCTCGACGTGGTGGGCAGCGGTCTCGACGACGCCATTTCGTCCCACCCGACGAGGCAACTACTCAGTTGAATCGTGCGCGGGTGTCGGTGAAGCTCACCGTAGGGTGAGTGACCCAGTACGCGACGTTGGACGTTGAATCAGAGATCTTTGCGGGCGGGGCTCGGGCGATCTTGGCCTACGACGAAGTCGGGCGCGGGGCACTCGCTGGACCCGTCGTAGTCGGTGTGGCGCTGCTTCGAACGCCGATGGGCGAGGCACCACAGGGACTGGCTGACTCTAAAGAGCTCTCCGAAGCAAAGCGCACGGAACTGGTAGGACCTATCAAGGCGTGGTGCGACGTTGCGACCGGGTACGCGAGTGCAGCTGAGATTGATGAGTTTGGCATTCTGGCGGCCTTGCGGGCAGCGGCCGAGCGCGCGACGCGAGAGTTGTTGACGCGGACGAAAATTGACCCGAAGACGACAGTGGCATTGGTTGACGGCAACTACGACTGGTTGACGAGGCCCGAGCGCATTGACGCAGGCGAAGAGCCCGTCAGCGTCGCAAAGGTCATGGTTCGCAAGAAGGCCGACCGCGACTGCGCGAGTGTGGCCGCGGCCAGTGTGGTGGCGAAGGTCGAAAGAGATCTCTTGATGGCGACGCTTGGTGAGAAGTACCCCGAATACGGCTGGGCGGGCAACAAGGGGTACGGAACTGCGGCGCACCGGGCGGCTATCTCGACGATGGGGGCTTGTGAGCTGCACCGGCGTAGCTGGAACCTCGTTTGAGTCACCCGGGCGGGTGAAACTTTTCTAAACCCTGGCAACTGGGTGGGCGGTGCGGACCTTTTTGAGGGTACATGGTGCGAGGCGGCGAGGATCGCCGGGCGTACCGACAAAGAGTTGCACGGGCTTACCGCCCCAAGTCCCGTGCAGCCAGAGCCAGTCCGGGTCCCGCCCCCCGAGACGGCTCCGCCAGGCGTCCGAGGTTACTCGGACGCTTTGGTGTTTTTAGAGGCATTTGGCACTACTTGGCGCAGGATCCGGGATCGACCTTGAGTGCGAAATTCCAGATGAGAGGCACTTTAGGGGACATGAAAAAGACTAAAAAGAAGCACCCCGGTTCATCCCAAAGGCCAGACAACAAGCCACCACTCGGCCGACAGTGGATCAGCGACGTACTGGCCGAGTTCACGCTGGCGGCGCGGTCGGCTGAGCCTGTTGCGGGTGTTGACAGTGCAGCGGCCGCGATGAACATTCGCAGCTACTTCGGTCAGGGACCTCGTTTGTACTGTCTGGCTGATCTGCTGCACAACGTCGCCGGGGCGCAAAGCACCACGGAGGCTTTCGTGGCCCTGGCGCAGGGCACACTGTGCGACCCCGAGAGTGATCTGTGGCTGGTGCGCCAGATGCACGGAAAGTGGTCGCTCGAAGAGCTGCACCAGTGGGTGGGCGAGCGAGACCTACGCGATCTCGAAAGTCGTCTCGAAAAAGCTCGAGCGGTCGACCAGCTCGTCTTTTAAGACCGCGATCCAGCCCAGGACGCAACAAAGCCCCCGCGCGAGCGGGGGCTTTGTTCTTGGTGGAGGTGGCCGGCACTGCCCCGGCGTCCGTCAAATCGCGGTTCAATCTTCTCCGAGCGCAGCCAACAAGAAGTTGTCGAGATCTCCGTGGTGTTGGCGCCAGTAGAGATCCGTAGTCGACTGAAGTGTCCTTAGTGCACGGTCAACGCGTGTACGAAGTGAAGTTCCACAAGATGACGCCCATGGACAGATCGTGGAACTGGACCTGAATGGACGTCGCGGCACTAGGCCGCGAGCGCAAGCTGAGGCTTGGCGTTTGTTGGTTTTTCCGGCTCTTTAACGTGGCTCCGGAGACCACGGCTCGCTTCTTTGAACGTTGAAGTTCAACGTCGAAATCTGTTTCACCCCCTTGGGATCTCTACTGTGCGCGAGTTGTCGCGGCTGGCACGTCAGGTGTCTGACCGGCCCAGGACCAGCTGGTGGTCGAGCAGCTCGGGGTGATTCTTCAGTAGTTCACGCGCGGCGGCGGCCCCCATTTCGATGAGTTCTGGGATTCGAGCCAGGGTGGCCGCGTCAGTGGCACCGGGCACGCCGGCGCGGATCGTGAAGATCTCGACGGCTTCTTGCACGGCGGCCTGTTCGGCGTCGGCGACGCGTCGTCGCAGCGCGTCGAAGCTCGCGAGCAGTACTCCCAGTGCCGATCGCTGCTCGATGTGATCAGGCACGACGTCACTTCCGGGTGGGGCGGTGATCATGGAGACGTCGAGCACGATGAGTCGCGTCGGGGAAAACTCAATCGCGGCGGCCAAGGGCACGGGAGAGGCCACTCCCCCATCTACGTGGAGTTCGCCGTCAATAAGAACGGGTGGGAATACGCCGGGAATGGCTGACGAGGCTCGCAGCAGTGTGGTGGTGGGTCCTTTGTCCCACCAGACCATTTCGGCGCTTTCGAGAGCCAGAGTGCCGATGCGAATAGGGAGCAAGCACTCAGAGATGTCGTCGAACTTGCTGTGCTGTTCAATGAGCTTGGCGAGCTTGGTACCAGGATCGAGGCTCGGGTGTCCCCGGACTACCGCCCAGAGCCGGCGGGTAGAGGTAGCGTCGAAGATGCCCTCGCGGCTGATCTGCATCCACACGTCACACAGCCCAGCGACGGCTTCTTCTAGGGGCCACGACGCCATGTAGGTGGCGTTGAGCGCACCAGCCGATACGCCCACCAGGGCGTCGGGGCGGATGCCGGCGGCCAGTAACTCGCGCAGCATGCCGACCTGGGCGGCGCCGTTGAGCCCGCCACCGCTTAGGACGAACACGCAGGTGGGCGTGGTGTTCTCCTTGCGAGAACGCTGGCGATGGCGCCATTTGGCGAAGTGCGAGAGACGAGTAGACATCACTCTTTATCGTCCCGGCCACACGCGCCGGGGCGCGGATCAGCTTTCTTTCGAAGAGCTTTGAAAAAGTCCCTGTTGGTGTGTCTAAGCGTTGGGGGTGAGCGGTTGGCGTTGACGGTGGCGCCCGAGGGCTACCTCACTGTCAACTCAAAGAAAGAGGCTTGCTATGTCAACTGCTTCTCCCGACGGCGTCGCTGGCGCAATTGCGGTTCTCCCCAAGGAGTCCCTGCTCAGCGACGAGTCCAACATCCCCTCACTCGTGCGCGTGGGATCGATGCTCCAGTCCATCTACGACTCGATCGACGAGTCCTTGGATGCCGCTGGCTGCGCTCGTGCGGCCGGCATCTACACCAACGCCATCGACACGGTTGGCCAGGCGGTCAACGGTGAGATCGTCACTGAGATGTCGCGTATGTTTGCGCCTCTCGAGGACGCTCCCAGCGCTTCGGTGTTGCGAGTTGTCTACGCACAGCTCGGCAGCTGGCTCGGTGCGGTGGTGAACTCCGAGATGTCTCGTGTCACCGCGAGCGCCATGGGCCTCTTTGCCTCCCTCGATGCAAAGAACACCGAACTGGCTGAGATCACCACCACAGCCAAGGAAGTGCGCCACATCGGCTACCTCTAGCTATAAAACCGGGACCCACTTGGGTCCCGGTTTTTGCTTTTCTCACCGGCGACGCCATGTGGCGTAGTCCCCTGGGCAGGGCGCAGATACGAGAACGCAGAGGGGCTACTTGACGCATTTTTACGCAGGGGCACAATCATTCGCGGACAGGTGCTAGAGCGGCCGAATAGGACGGTCTCGAAAACCGTTGAATCGCAAGGTTCCGTGGGTTCAAATCCCACTCTGTCCGCGTGAAAATCCCCGACTCTTGCGAGTCGGGGATTCTTCTTTATGTGGGCCTGGGAGCAGGTAAGCCAATCGTTTGCACCGTACAGCCGGTGACTGCTCCGCGGAACTACTGCGCTACTCCAGAAGACTTTGGGCACAGTGACGTCGAGTGGGTTGCTGCCGGTTTTGGTGTACGTGCGCGGGGTGAGCATGAGGGTGCGCGCGTACAGCACCGCTGGTCGCGAGCGCTACGAAGCGACCTGGCAACAAGTGGGTTCGAGACTTCCACACTCGCGAGAGCGCTTGGGGTAGGAAGCGACGATCTCAAGAACTGGTTGACCGGGCACGAGGCGGTTCCTGGGTGGGCGGTGCTCGGGTCATGCGAACTGCTCGATCTCGACGCGGCGCGGTTCTACGACAAAGAGCCGATTCGGCGCCAAGAGGCGAGCTCTCGTGTTCGCCAGCATGGGCAGTTCTTTACAACTGCCAATCCCTTCTTTCACCCCGCCGTGATGGCCTGGTGGCAAGAGATCGGCGATAACCCCAAGGTCCTTGAGCCCTTCGCCGGTGCGAACTCATTGGTGTACATGCTCGAAGCGCTCGGCATGAATGGAGCGTTCACGAGTTACGACATCGAGCCGAAGGATCCACGGGTCAAGAAGCGCGATACGCTGAGCAACTTTCCCAAGGGCTTTGACGCGGTCGTGACTAATCCTCCCTACTTGGCTCGGCACTTCGCCAAGCGCAAGAAACTCAGCGTTGAGCACGTCTCGTGGGGCGAGTACACCAATCTCTACCAAGTGGCGCTGGCTTCTTGTTTGGCGAACGCCAAGTACGTTGCGGCCATTGTTCCGGAGTCTTTTGTGACCTCGGGGTTGTTTCGCGAACGACTGGTGGCGGTGATCTCGTTGACGCGGACCATGTTCGAGACGACCGAGGCTCCGACGTGTCTGGCGCTGTTTTCTCCCACGGGAGCACTCGACGTGGCTATCTGGCGTGGCCGTACGTACGTGGGCGGTCTCTTGGGGTTAGCCAAAGAACTGAGAGTGCCTGCGAGTGCTGATCGCATCAGGTTCAACGAGGTTTCCGGACAGATCGGCTTGCGAGCGATTGACGGAGTACAGGGGGCATCTATTGCCTTTGTGCCGGCCAGTGAGATCGACAAACATGCGGTGAACGGGTCGTCGAGACTCGTGACGAGGATTGCGATTGACAGCCTTGATGATCACGTGGTTGACCAGGTGATCACGGTAGCCAATAGGAAACTAGCGGAGTACCGAGAGGCCACCCAAGACGTCTTGCTCACGGCCTTCAAGGGTCTTCGCACCGACGGACGCTTTCGACGACGCATTGATTACGATACCGCGCGGCGAATCCTGGGCGCAGCCGTTGACGCGACCGAGGCGCCTTAGCGAGAGCTCTTCGGGCGCGGTGGGCGCAGGTGGTGGTCAGAGAGCAACGCGGACTCCTCGGACACCTGGTGGCGATTCACGTAGCTCGACACGAAAGCTTGGGCGGTGGCGACGAAAGGAACAGCGAGTAGCGATCCCACGGGCCCGACGACCTTGACCGCTGCCAAGACGGCCACGAAGGTCACGGTGGGGTGAACGTTGACGGCGCGGCGAGTGAGCTTGGGAGCGAGCACGAAATTGCGAACCTGGGTGACGACCGTTACACAGATGAGTACGGCCAGGGCCTTGTGAGGAGAGGCATCGAGCGCGACGAGCAGCGGCAGGGCGGAGGCGAGGGCGGTGCCGATGATCGGAACGATTTCGGAGATGAGGCCGAACCACACGCCCAAGGCCACGGCGTAAGGAACGCCAATCACGAGCAAGGCGGGAATGACGATGGCCATACGAATGGCGGCCAAGATGAAGCGAGAGATGAAGTAGCCGCCGGTCTTTTCAATGGCCAACTCCCAGGCTCGAAGGACCTCTGGTTGCGAGCTCGGGCGAAGTAGCGAGCATACGAACGAACGGAACCGCGGCCCGTCAGCGACCATGTAGAAGGTCACGAATCCGCCAACGGCCACACCGCCGAGAGCGGCGAGCGCGGACTTGGAAGAGTGCGACAGCGAGGATCCCTTGGAACTCGAGAAGTTCAGGTGATGGAAGTCCTTGATGTAGGTGGCGGCGTGCAGGTGCAGGCCGGTCCAGTTGTTGATGAGCGCAACGACGGAAGTGATCGTGGCCGGTAGGTGGTGAACCAGATGCGCCACCTGACCCGCGACCATTGCCCCAACGGACCCCGCGAGCGCGAGGGCGGCTACGACGATGACAAAGATCAGTGACCCGGCCGCGACTGATCGGCGTACGCCACGACGTACCAGGGCGTTGGTGGGTATCTCCAGGGCGCAGGCGATAACGAAGCTTGCGGCGATGGTCACGATCAGGGTGCGAAGCTGACCTACGACCGAGACGACGGCCAGCGATATCCACCACGCGGCCAGACCAAATACCACCGCGCGCAAAATCCACGGCGGCGTGTCCGGGTGGAGCACGTTTCTGGCCGACGGCCGGCGCGGGATTTTATTGGCAGGAGTCATGCCCTATAGACGTGCTTAGTGGGGGTTGTGGTGCACTCTCAGGAGGCGTGCCGGCAGCGGCGAGAAGTGCTTTTGGCAAAGTGGCAGACACCATTACCAGGCGATGCCCGCACCCCTACGACACCTGGCAACTACCGCTACCGGACCGGTCTGCTACATCGACAGCGGTGGCGACGGGCCAGCGGTGGTCTTGGTGCACGGCTGGTGCATGGATGGGTGGTGGAACTTTGCGAGGGCGTACGACGCCTTGGTTCAAGCAGGTTGGCGGGTGGTTGTGCCCGACTTGCCGGGCCACGGCAGGACCCCGTCTCTGGGTCACCGGACGCTGCTTGATTTGTCCGCAAGCGTGGTCTCTCTTTTGGATTACCTGGAGATCGAGACCGCCACGTGGCTCGGGTACTCAATGGGTGGCGCCGTCTGCCAGTTGATCGCGCGCAACCACCCCAGCCGCGTGCGAAGTCTGGTCTTGGTCGCAACGGCAGCTCACTTGGCGCCGGGAGCAGTACGGCCGATTCCGGGGTGGCTGCTTTCTCTTGGTGAAGCGGGCGGGCGCGTGAGCGACGTCGTGCTTGAGCACTTCGGCAGCAGACTTCGAAAACTGCTTCATGGAGAGGTTGCGGGGATGTTGTCAGCCGGTGGCGAGCTGGTGGAGTTCGACTCACGAGACTGGGTGGGACTGCTTCGATGCCCAGTCACGTGCGTGGTGAGCACTCGCGACAGGATCGTGCCCGAACGAGCGCAAACAGAGCTCGCGGAGCTGACGCAAGCCAAGGTCATTCGCGTGTCGCACGGGCACCGGATGTGTTGGAGCGCCGAGTTCGGAGAGATTGTGGCGCGGGCGGTGGGCAGTTCCAGATGCTTTACGGGTTGGGTCGACCAAGAACAGTAGAAAACATGGACACCCAGCTAACTAGTACCGCTACTCCCCCACCACGTTCGTGGTTGGCGTGGGGGCGATTCTTCTTGGTACTTGTAGGTCTTGGCATCTCGGGATACTTGAGCTGGGCGCACACCGGAGGTGTGGCGCTCGTGTGCTCAGACAGCGGGCTTGTCAACTGCGCGAAGGTGACGAGTTCGGCGCAGAGCTACTTTCTTGGCGTACCGGTGGCCTACTGGGGCCTGTTGTTCTACGCCGTGGCGGCCGCCATCCACTGGCCCACGCTGCGAGGGGTGCGCATCGAGAGCCTGCGCCTGGCCACGATGACGTCGGGGGTTCTCTTTGTCTTGTGGTTGGTATACGCCGAGTTCGTGCTGATCGGCTCGATTTGCCTGTGGTGCACGGGCGTGCACCTGGTCACCGCGACGTTGTTCTTACTCGATTTGAAGTCCTGGCTTACGTCTAAGCAGTGATCACGCGGCCCACTGGGCCCTACGTCTTAGCGCAGACGTGAATCTCTGTTACTCCGTAGCAGCAGCGTCGGGTGCGGCCTGGGCTGACTTCTTCTTTTCCAGCTTGGCGCCCTGGGGAGCTACGACCTGGACGGTCTTGCGACCAGAGCGCGAAGCCTCACCGTCGAGCTGGTGAGCGCCGAGAAGAGTCAAGATGCGCTCGAGTGCGCGGTCGGCTTCTTGGGGACGCGAGATCATGCGGCCTTGCAAGGTCACGACGATGCGGACCTTGTGCCCCTTGGCCAAGAAACGGTCAGCGGCGGCGGCCTTTACGGCCAAGTCGTGGTCGTCGATACCCGGGCGCAGCTGAACCTCTTTGGTGACCTGAGCCGGGTTCTGGCGGCGCTTGGCGGCGCGGCGCTCTTTGTCGGCCAAGAACTGCTCTTTGGACCAGTTCAGAATCTTGCACACCGGTGGGTTCGCTTCGGGGCTGACTTCGACCAAGTCCAGCTCGGCCGCAGCAGCAATCTCCAGAGCTTCTTTGATACTCACAATGCCAACCTGCTGACCCTCTTGGTCGATGAGGCGCACCTGCGTGGCGCGTATGTCTCGGTTGCGACGAGGTCCCTTTTGGACGGGACGACGGGACTGGTTGGTGGTCACTTTGAGTAAGCCTTCACTGGTGCTCCTTGGCCCAACCCGGGTGGTTGTGGCTTCTTGTGATCGTGCGTAGAAGCGTGCTGCGCGCATACAGGCGATCGAGCAGGAAACCACGGTGCGCTGGGCCAGTAACGAACACAGCGCCCAGGGAAAATCCCTGGGCGCTGTGGCGGATTTGGGTCAGACGATGCGAATGGGCATCACGAGGCTGCGAGCCGAGGTTGATCCCTCGCGGCGCAGTTCGAGCGGCTTCGTAGCGTCACCCGTGTGGTGGATCTCAACGATCGCGGAACCGAGGTTCGCCACGGCGTCGGCGAGGTAGCGGGGATTCACGCGAATGGTGAAGGGCTCCTCTTCGGCCGTTACGGCGATCTGGTCCGAGATCGAACCGGCGGCTCCCGTGGCGGTCACCTGCGCCGAGCTGCCCTTGATGGTCAGTTCGACGTAGTTCGTGCCCTTGGCCAGCGGGTCGACGCGCTTCAAGACGTCAACGACGTCGGCCGAAGCGAGCTTGATGACGTGTGAACGCTCACCGTCAAAAAGCGGGCGCCACTGCGGGTAGCTGCCGGAGATGCGGCGACACGACACGGACACGCCATCGCTTTCGAACTCAATCAAGTTCTCGCTGATGGTGATCGTGGCGGGCGCGGCCGTAGCCAGGCG
>Ga0214166_1000170_pt1 | contig 34019 bp, 49 predicted proteins | sample TroBogepilimnion_27_FD_153005 | JGI IMG/M metagenome (GOLD analysis project Ga0214166, IMG submission 153005) | Freshwater microbial communities from Trout Bog Lake, WI - Practice 18AUG2009 epilimnion v3 | ecosystem: Environmental > Aquatic > Freshwater > Lake > Epilimnion/Euphotic zone ...
TTATGCGTCGATTCCAACGGGTAGACGTTCACGAACCCAGCATTGAGGACAGCAAGCGTATTCTTGCAGCTATTGCGCCCTATTATACACAGTTCCATGGCATCGGCTACGATGCTGCTGCGCTTGATGCAGCAGTTGAGCTTACAGACAGGCACATACACGACAAATGTTTACCCGACAAAGCAATTGACATTATCGACGCTGCTGGAGCACGGCAGCGAATCAAACCATTGCATGAACGAGTTGAACTTATTAGCGTTGAAGAAATTGTCAACGAAGTCAGTCGCACTGCTCGAATTGCCATTAGCACCAACACCAACAACGAAACAGAAGACCTTCAAGACTTGGAAAACAAGCTAGCGTCTGTTGTGTTTGGTCAAGATGACGCAATTACCAATCTTACCGATGCTGTACTGATCAGTAAGTCTGGTCTACGCGAAGCAAACAAAACACTGGGAGCATTTTTGTTTGTAGGGCCGTCTGGGGTTGGTAAGTGTCTTGCAGGTGATCAGAAAATTAAGATACGAGTAACTAAAGACTTTGCTTCTGTGCTTTCGTCTCTATCTTCTCAAGGATCTGTGTGATGTCTGGCGATGATTCCCATATTACATATAAATCCCATCCTGCTGAAACTGCTGCTTGGATTTTAAGATTATCTTTTAGGTGTCTTTCATCAGCAGTTTCTTTCGTGTGTGGATGTTTCCATGCATCCCACTTATTTTTATTCCATGACGGATTTGGATGCCAAGCTTCACCGTTAAATTCAACAATGATACTGAATAGTGGAATAGTTAGATCATATAAAAATGCTTTTTTTTCGTGTCGCAATATCCATTCGTGACTGCCATCGGCCCCATAGTAACAATCAGCACCTATATTGCGACAAAGGTCGATTATTGGTTGAAGTATTGCCATAGATTTTTTACTAGCAGAATGCCATCCAGAGAGATTCCGACGATAATTACAATACGCAGCATATCCTGCGATCTCATTGCCGCCCGCACGGTCAATATATCGTTTCAAACTATGACTTCGCTTGTATCCTATATCATTGTTGTTTGGATTAGATTTAATACTATTTTGCCATTTGGTATTCCGCTCTTGCTGTTTAATATCTCCAAGATAGTTATAACCATTTGTAGTTTGTACTCGTCTAACTTCCAAGACAGCTCGATCTGGATCAAATCCTCTATCAATCCACCAACCAACCTGTCTACAAGATCTAAAAGCGTGTGGTCTAGCTGTAATGACAGATACCGCACGTTCACTACGAGATTTTTGAATTTTTTTAATTTCTATAACAGCATCCTCGAGGGGGATACCCCTCGAGGTATAATAGTCAATTGTAGTTGATAAGGCTTGTCGTTTTTTGACATTGATGGATTGATATCTTGCTGTTCCATTAACTTTGCCGTGCAGAATTTTTTGATATTTGAGGCTACTATTATGCATGGATTTAAGAACTCGCCAAATTTTCGACCAATTTTTATACCCGAGTTTAACAAATTGCAACAAGGTTTTGCGTCTATCACTTGTATATCCAATCTCATTGCGAAATTTTATAAGTTCTTGAACTTGCCAATCAGCAAGTTCGATGCTATTGGATTGCACAAATTTTTTAAAATCATTAATATATCTTGCCATAATTCTTTTTCCCATACCAGTTGATCCAGTATTTATGCTTGATTTTCAAATAAGTTCACAACATAATAAAAATATGGAGAATATAATGTCAGTAGAAATGACTGTGTCAATGTCTGATTTGTTTAAGGCATTGGAGATTTACGAAAAAGCATCATTTGAATATGATGTAGAACACTTCATCAATAGCGAAATCCTAGTTGAGGACGAAAAATTTAATTGGATACCAATTTCCGCCGCAATCAAAAAAACTGATACAGGTGTAAAAATATACGTTAATTCTGGAGAAATGATACATTGTGCAAAAAAACACAAACTAATAGTTGATGGAAAAACTGTATCAAAGTTTGCAGAAAATATCGCAGTCGGCGATGTTATCGTTGATTCTCATGGTATTGATCATGTTGTTACATATATTGAAGGAAGTTCTGATATTGAATTTTATGATGTAATGGTTGATTCTCCGATGCATTTATATCAATCTGCTAATGGCTTTGTACATCATAACACTGAAATTGCCAAACAATTGGCACACATTATCAACGTGCCTTTTGTGCGATTTGACATGAGCGAGTTTCAAGAACGACACAGTGTTAGCAAATTTATCGGGTCACCACCTGGGTATGTTGGTTACGGCGACGGAGCCGCTGGCTCGGGAGTACTGATTAACGAACTAGAAAAAAACCCACATTGTGTAATTTTATGCGACGAAATTGAAAAAGCTCATCCTGATATTGTCGGTATCTTCCTCCAAGTAATGGACAACGGTATGATCTCGAGCCAAAATGGTAAAACTGCCAGTGCTCGTAATGCATTTTTAATTTTTACCAGCAACTTGGGTGCAGTTGAAATGGAAAAATCTGGTATCGGTTTTGGTAATTCAGAACGAATTGACACAGGACAAGAAGCCGTAAAACAATGGTTTGCGCCGGAATTCCGCAATCGTTTAGACGCTACTATTCAGTTCGGCCGACTTGGTAAAGAAAGCATGAACAAAGTGCTAGACAAATTTATTTCACAACTCAACACACTTAGCCAACAAAAAAATATCAGTATAGTATTTGATGCATCAGCTAAGCAATGGTTGATCGATCGAGGTTTTGACCGTAACATGGGAGCTCGACCACTAGCACGAGTGATGCAAGAGCATGTAAAGAAGCCGATTAGCAGAGAAATTCTATTTGGATCTCTCAAAAACGGCGGCGCAGTTCTGTTTGCAGTTGAAAATGACAAATTAGTTTATAATGTCATTGATACTACTATTCAGCAAGAAAACCTCGAACTAGAAAACAATTTGGAAAGAAATAATATATGTCAAGCACAGTGATATCTGCTTTAATTAACAAAAACGCACTGACAATCGACACTTTAATTACAGCATCATATCAAGGTCTGGATTTATTTGGCAGATCCTTTAAGAAAACTGGCGAATTTCGAATAAAGCGTGTATCGATAGAAAACGGTACACCCTTGTTTGAATTAATTTCGGGTGACGAACTTAGAAAGACTATACATGCATATGAAAATGAAATACATGCAATAGATGGCATGGATCCGGTGAGATATGCTGATATTTACGATATTCTCCCAGATGGTTCAAGTAAAAAAGTAGGTCGTAAACGCGGAAGAAAACCAAAGCCTACATTAAATACCTAGTTAATTGATAAATATCTTTGCTGTGAAGGAGATAAAAATGGCAAAGTTATTGGAACAAGTACTAGCAATTAAACTATCGAAAATTGTTAAAGATTATGATAGTCAGGAGTCTGTGTTGAACGAAGACCAGTTGGAAACTCTGCTGGCAAGCATTCCTGAGTTGGCAGAAAGTATTCTAACTGGCGAAGGAATTGTAGTTGAAACACTAGAGCTTAAGTGAACACCGACGCATCGCTAAATAGCTCTATCATATAGGGGCATTGGATGTTCAGCGTAACACTACTTGGCAGTACTACAACGCAAATTAACGTTGTTGGAATACAGCAAAAAGGTGCTGGTTATAGCAATTCTATAGGCTGTAACCACACCGTAAGTATCTCTGTCGTTAATTTCATCGGTCGAATTTATATACAAGGATCACTAGCATCTCAACCAGGTCCAACTGACTGGTTCTCCATTCCGTTGGTTGGCGACACACCTTTTGTACAGTTTCCTCAGAACCCGGCAGCTCCTACCGGGTCGGGCAACGGGGACACCGGTGTTGTTGCGTTTAGTTTTAGCGGAAATTATATTTGGCTGCGCGCTATTGTTGACAGAACATACTTGATTCCGCCGCCGACTGATCCATATCTAGTTGGTGCAGTTCGATACATACTGCTTAACTATGGCGCAGTTAGTCCCGCTGCAACAGGTAATAATCAGCAAGGCGCTGCAATAAATGGAATTCCTGCTGGTGGTGCAACCGGACAAGTTCTTGCTAAAAATAGCAATGCCAACTACGACGTAGTATGGGCTACCGAAAATCATACGTATGTATCTAACGTAGCTCCATCTGGTACGAACATAGGAGATCTTTGGTGGAATGACGACGACGGCAATCTCTATATAAACTATCAAGGATCGTGGGTGCCAAGTGTAGTTGGTACTCCAGGACCACCGGGACCCGAAGGACCACCAGGACCTGCAGGCGGACCAACAGGTCCTACAGGTACTGCGTCGACTATAACAGGTCCAACTGGCTACACAGGCCCTTCTGTTACGGGTCCAACTGGTTCTGCATCAACAGTTACAGGTCCAATTGGATATACTGGACCAACTGGATTACAAGGTCCATGGGGATACACAGGCCCAACTGGACACGCAGGGTCGCAAGGCCCAACTGGACCTAGCCAAGGCCCAGCAGGGCCAACCGGTCCGGCAGGGCCAATTGGCGTTAATATGTATGACTTTGTGGTTAACTATTCCGGCGGCGGCATTATTGAATCAGTAACAGGATTGCCATCGGGATGGGCAGCAACCATTGGAGCTACTTTTGTAACAATTGTCTATACTGTGTCGGGTCTGCCACAAAATTTTGTTGCATATGGCCAAACTACTGTCGGGGGCACTGTTTATACCAGCAGAGGGCCAACTGCCCTCATGAACATAACGTATGATACAACTATTACACAACAATTTGTATTAAATGGAATAACTGCAAACAATGTAGGCACGGTTTATGGCGGACACGCAAGAATCGCAGTTTACATTAACTAAGGTTAGACAATGACTGCACAAAGTTTTCGAGTACCTTTAACTCTTTTTACAAACGTTTCAAATATCACTCCTTATGCAACGTGGAGCGACAGTTTAAATCCGTCAGATCCTTGGATAGGGTACCCTTACCAATGGCAAGTATCAGTTGACGTACAAAGCCAGACTCACAGTGACCCTGAAACACCAATACCTTATACCTACAACGGCCTCAGTGTAAGTGTGGGCAATTGGTTGGTATTTACAGCAGCAAGCATTGCTGTCGAAATTGTCAGTATAACCAGTCAAACTGACTCTATATTAACATTTATTGTTGAAGATGTTGGACTTAGTAACATTGTTAACAATCCGGCACAAAGTGGTATAGGCATTGGCTCGGTAAGTGATCCTGGTATTTACGATTGTTTAATTATCAACTTAAACAGCGAAGGTATACCAGTTTTTGCTACTATACCCGACTATGCAGTTCCGATTAACCTAATACCCGACATTGTTAACCGATTTGCATCATATAATTATATTCAAGATTTTATACCTGCCAATCAACCCAACAACACGTTTCAAATTGGCGATATAATATATCTCAATCAAGACGGAACTTACACAGCAAGTCTGGCAACACTTGTAAGATCTACTCAAAGCATAGGCGAAGTTACCAGTATCAATCAACCAGATGTTGGTAACTTTACATATCGTCCTATTAATAGATATGTTACAAACCTTCCCAGTTTGCCAGGGTTTCCAGGCGACCTTCTCTATGTCAGCAGTACCGTTCCCGGCGGTGTCACCAATGTAGTAACATCTGGTTCTTCTATCCCTGTTTATATCAAAATAACCGATAACAGTGCTATTTTTACCAGTGGAGCGTCAGGAGGTACTGCACTTGCTCCTGGAGAAATTGGGTTTGGTAGCCCAGGCGGTCAATTAATTGGAAACACTGCATTAACATTTGATGCAAACACACAAACCCTTAAAATTGGCAACATAGAAATAACCGGTGACTACTTTACAACAGCAGCGCCTGGGGACAACCTTATACTTGCTGCCAACGTAGCTAACGTACAAATAACCACTACGTTAGACATGACCGACCATCGTATAATTAATGTTGCCGATCCACAAAATGCACAGGATGCTGCAACAAAATCGTATGTGGATGCAGTTGCTAGTGGATTAAATGTTAAAGCTAGTGTAGTTGTTGCAACCACCGGACTGCTTTCAGCGTCGTTTACGCCATCTGTTAATTTTGGGTCGTTAACCAGTAATGTGTACGGACCACTGGAAATTGACGGCGTTTTTCCTACATTTAACAACAGAATACTTGTAAAAAATCAAACCGACCCAATTCAAAATGGCGTTTACACTGTTGTGCAAATTGGCGGAGTTAGCGAATCTTGGGTTTTAAGCCGGTCAGCAGATTTTAACGGACAAGGTACTGCTGGCAAAGTTGAATATGGTGATTTTGTATTTGTACAAGAAGGAACAGCTAATTCAGCTACTGGATGGGTAGTAACCACCCAAGATCCTATCACAGTTAATACATCACCAATATATTGGACGCAATTCAGTTCGGCGGGTGTAGTTTTACCTGGGTTTGGTTTAACACAGAGCGGACAATTTTTAAATGTCAACGCAGCCGCATTTATCGAATCTGCAACTGCGCTTAAAACAATAACCGGACCAGGCGGATTTGGTATAATTGAGCTGCAACTTGATTCAAATTCGCCGCTGATATTCAGCAACGATGCATTAAGTGTTTCCGGCACAATTGCCGGAGTTGGATTGAGTTACAACAACTCGTCTGGTGTGCTAAGTGTCAACAATAACCAACCACAGATAACTTCTGTAGGCAATATTACTGCTGGTACGTGGAGTGCATCGACTATCGGTTATGTGTACGGTGGTACCGGCAACAGTCAAATAGGCACTGCCGGCCAGGTACTTGGAGTTAATCTATCGGGCAACGGATTACAATACATAAATCACAGCCAGATAACAGAAAGCACAGTTCCGCCCACGTTTCCGGTATCTGCCAACGGCGACAGATGGTATAACACCGCATCCGGTGTACTGTTTACTTACATTACAGACGATACTGGAACACACTGGGTTCAGCTTTAATCTTTGTACAAAAGCTGCGCAGCAAGCTTGCTGCGCAGCAAGTCACTTAGTGCGAAAACTTAAGTGCAGCCCAGATAATCAACGATGTGTAAATTACAGCTTTTATAGCATATACAGCAACCGCAACAAGGCCCCATTTTTTAATAACGGCTTTGTTTTTTATTAACCAAGATTTTATCATGATTTAGGACTTGGTAATTTTTTCTGTATAAACCATACATGTGCACGCAATACTGGATCGTATTTTCGAAGACGAATTTTAGTACCGGCTTTCTGTCCCTTTGTTGGAACTCTAATTAGATATTTTGTACCTGTTTCCGGATTAATCTCTGGAATTAGCTGTACAATCTGATAGGATGCTTTTGCCATAATTCCCCCCTTGTTAATTCTATTATTTACGTCAACTGTAACAATACCAATATCAATACCATACAATTATTTGATATTCAACTTATAAAACAGTGAGGTTGATGAACTTCAACAAGCTTTCAACACACGGCTATACAGTGATAAAAAATTTTTTATCAATTGATGACATTTCTGAACTGCTCACTAGGTATAGCTTAAATCAACCATGGACATGGAGTAAGTATAAGTGTTCGCACAATAACCTCAGACCGTGCGCTTAGCAAATATGTTGTTGTGTCAGGATGTAGCAAAAAACACGAAATGATAGCTAAAAATATCAATGGTTTCAAACGGTTAAAAGAGCTATTTGAACAAAATAGTACCACAACTGCTCGTGAGATGTTTAATAGATGAACTACTGCGCATCACCACATCCTACTATTTTCACCCATCTGGTGTTTCCTGAATCCCAAATTCTATCGTAACCTTGCTCTTGCATAATTTCCCATTCAGATTTCATTTTAATCTGCTCGTCAGTCAAATTAAACATTTTTTGCAATTTGTGTTTTTGATATTTAACTCTTGATTCTAGATGTAGATAGTCACATGTATAAAGATATCCTGGAGCAGTATTACCGTCACATGTAAATCCACACGCTCTATAAACCTTGCCATCACCGTGATTATTACTAGAATAACTCAATAGTTTTCCAAAAAATCCTGTTTCTTGAATAAATCGTTTAATCATTCTTGAAAGTAGCCCTGGAAAACTGAAATTGATATTTGTAGCAAATCTAACTAACTCTGCTTTATTATCAATATATTTCCATGTACTGATTCCAATTAAATTGTTCTCATAATATGCTCCGATGATGAAATTGCGATTAGTTGTTGCACCTTGTAGGTGCCATTGATTTAAGAATTCTCGTTCAATTTTAGTATCAGACAATACTTGTATAGATAGTTTTCTTGCACCTATTACTTGTATTGGTACACCAATATGCCTTTTTATTTTTGATTCAACAATATGCCAGTTATTCTCGATGTCGATACTATTGAACTGTAATAGTGTGATATTTTTTTCGTTGCAAATCTTCCATTTGTTTATGTGATAATTTCTATCACGTGATGCACCACCTAGTTCACTGTGCCAGTATATTCCATTGACTTCAATTGCTAATTTATAACGGTCTATATAGAAGTCTAATTCTTTTGGCGGAATTATTGATTTAGTGTTTCGTATATATCCGGTATTTCCGAGATGTTCAAATAGTAGATTGTCTATTTTAGATTCTATTAATGTTGTTTTAACTCTAGAGAATATATGTCTAAGACTGTATTTCGATGCAAAATTTAATATTGTTCGTAACGATACCTGTAATAAATCTCGCGATTCATCTAATGTTTTTCCTGACAATGTTATTTCAAATTTTGAAGGATCAAACAATATTTCTTTTGTATAATCGGAATATAAAGTTTGCGTCCAATTATCAACACCATATTTGGCTTGATTAGCAGTCGAAATACTCTGTCTAACTGCTGATGATGCGATGGCTTCTTCACAACCAAATTTTTCTAAATTTGTCCTTTTACGTTTATTATTCAATTCTGGTACTAATAGTGCATGCGAATTGCCATATAAATCTATCATAGTTGCATGTTGCTTATCCTTTATCAGATCAGATTGCATAGGATGTTCAGTGCCATATCGTTCAATACTGGTTTTTGTTCGTTTATCTATAAGATTGGTATGATTTTCACTGCCCTTTTTGTGATTTTCTTTAAAAGTGGTTGCAGCCTTAGTCTGCACTTCTAAATTTTGAAATGGATGCTCTACCCCATATCTTTCTAGATTTGTCTTTTTTCTTTTTTCATATACTTCGATCCGGCTTGTTGGACAATCGGCGCCATATTTTTCTAAACTATTTTCCCGACGTTTTTTCAAAGCTGCTGCAAGTCGATCTGGATCGTTATAATACAATCCTTTTAGAAATTTAGGTTTTCTAGGTTTCTTTTTAGATTTCTCAGCGCCTGCACATTTTGGGCCACAGGTATATCTATAATCATTATTGTTTTTAACCCATTTACGTGGGGAACCACACTTACATAATGCAGGGGCAATGTTTTCGTGTATAACATGCCACATCAACTGTCTAGGTTCTGTGGTATGTAGTAAATCAGAAAGGTATTTGAAGAATGGTCCAAACGGACCATTCTTCAAATTATCATATGATACTCTTAGTTTTGTATTTTCTGATATTACCCAATTAATACAATCACAGGTGAGGAGCAAGTTGTGTTGCATCTCCTCCGAACTTGTAGTATCCTGCGTGATCAAGTTTGATGGTAAGATCTGCCCAGATTTTTCCTCCCATCTCTCTCCACAATTTACAGAAATAATAGTCTTCACTTAAATACTCCTTTGTTACTGGATCGATAAGAGTATCGAACAAAGCATATTTATAAGGTGAATATTTTTCGTCAAGACCGATCGCATCTTGATAGTGTAGTTCTGGTTTGGCACGTATGATGGTTTCAATCACTTCTCGCTTGATCATCATGAATCCTGTGCCAAGATTGGCAACCTCAACCAGGTTGCCTTCTTTTGTGCTGTTGGGAACCTTGTTAACAACATACTGGATTGGCAAGGCCTTCTTTGGATAAAGCCCGCCTGCCACATCCTTGTTGGCCAGCATGAGCTTGATGATCTCTTCTGGTTCAAACCCAATATCGCTGTCAATGAACATGAGATGTGTGCTTTTGGGTTCAAACGCAAGGAACTTGGCAACCAGGCTGTTGCGGCCTCGCGGAATGAGGCTTTCATTTACCATGGTATCAACCGTGAACTGCAAGCCAAGTCGATTGGCGGCAGCCATAAACTTTAACATGCTGATGAAAAATGCTTCATGGAGGCTTCCTGCGTAGCAGGGAACACAGAAATGGATTCGCATATTACGTAAAAAGTCTAGTTGTCGTTGATCGATATTCATACAGAACGTCCTTTGGTTGGTTAGCTAACTTTAATGTATTTTGCACACCAAAATCAAATTAGTATTACAACAAACCAAGGTTTTTTCAAGTTAATATCAACCTGAGCAAAAAAAGTAGGAGAGGATTTTACCCCTCTCCTACAACATCGCGTCTGTATCAATGCAGCGAGAATTTAACCCATCTACTCCACAGCTCTGTGATGCTATGCATGTATTTAGTGTTTAATTGTGGCCCAGTTCCAACAACTGGTATCATTTAGTACAGCTTTAACCAATGTTTGATTTAATTCGTGTCCACTGCAAAATCCGTAAAACTTACCAAGTATCGGAGCGCCAGCTAGAGAAAGGTCGCCGATTGCATCTACTACTTTATGTCTAGCAGGTTCGTCAGGCCATTGTAAACTTGTCCCCATAATAGCAGACTCGTTGAAAACAATAGTATTTGATAAACTCACACCTTTTGCCAGTCCGTGTGCTTGTATAAGATCGATATCTTTGAAAAATCCAAAAGTTCTAGCAGTACCGAGTTCTTTGTCAAATGATTTGCGTGATAAATCGATAGAAAATTTGCGTTCTCCAATCATAGGATGCTCATACATCATATGATAACACAGTTTGTAGCCGTCGTACGGCGCTAAACTACACCAAGCATTATTGATTTTAACAGTTTTTGTCCTGATAATCTTAATTTGTTGTACATTATGCCCTTGTTCAACAATACCTGCACAATCCGCTAAAAATGTCCAATTACCTGCACTACCATCAAAAATTGGAATTTCATTGCCCCAAACCTTTATTATAAGGTTATTAATACCCAAAGCCGAAAGAGCGGCTAGCAGATGTTCTGTGGTATCAAGTGATACCTCATCTTTTTTCAATACTGTGCGAAGCATGCCACTGTATGTATGATCAACTGTTGCAGGTATTTCTGTTTTAACATTGTTGAATTTATCTATCACGTGAAATACAATGCCAGTGTCAACATCAGCGGGCATCAACTGTACTTCACTTATAAGTCCAGAATGTAGACAAACCCCTCGGCACCATATTGGTTGCCGAAGGGTTTTTTGCTTGAGTGGGTGAAAACGCCAGTAGTTGTCTAGTTGATCCATTATACTGGCGCTGCTCTTGTGCTTAGAGTTGGCTTAGCTTGGCATCTCGCCAACCATTGGCATATCCACCGCGGTAATCGTGGTGTTCACCGCAGTTTGGCGGAGGGACGTCATCGTATGGAGATCCAGTTGAAACATCATTTTCTGCGTCGCTGTACCCAACTTCTTCCCAATCTATGAAATAGTTTTGGCTATAACCTTCATCAAATCCCTCGCGGAAATCTTTGCTTGATCCTGCTGGAGGAGTAGCATCGTACCCACGATGTTCGTTGCTGTCAATATCAGCCTTCATTTCGCCAGCATCATACCCGTCTTGCCATTCGTCTCCATCCTCGTCTTCGTCTGGGTCAATTGGCTCAACGCCACGATACACAGGGCTAGTAAATGCCTCATTGTGCTCACTGGTATGCTCACCAATGATCTCATATCGAGCAGCACGGCCCTTAGCGTTGTTGTAGTCTGACGGAATGGCAACCACATCAGCAGGGTTGATCTTGACGATCATAACACGTCCGTGCCCGCCGTGATAGTGTGGCAGATAGGAAAGGCTGCAAAAATGCAGGCCGTATGAACAGGTGGTGTCCTTGTCCTCATCAACCTGGTTGCGAGGCATCTCCAACACAGTGCCGACGCTGTTGTCCATCATGCCTGTGTAAAAGTCCCGATAGTCATTGCGTACCTTCTTGTAGGCAAGGAAGCAACCGTCCTCGGTGATTGGCAGCGCCGTTGCTTCAAGGAAGCCATACAGCTCATCAACCGCACGCTTGCTGGGGTTGCTCATCAGGTTCTCGAGGAACTTGATCATCGGCTGTGCATCAAAGCCTTCGCGCATCATGGCGATGATACGCTGGACGATGCTGCCCTTGACCTCATGATCTCCGTAGAAAACCTGCTCATTAACGATGCGAACCCGGCCGCTCACATAGTTAATCACGCTTTGCGCAACATTGATCAGCTTCTCAACGGTATCGTGGTCCTTGGTCTTAAGGGCTTCACGGACGTTGTTGTAATTAGCATGATCGCTATTGATGGTATGTGTAGTGCCATCCATCATCACCGTGATGAAGGTTGGACCAACGATTGACGCGGTAATCATTTATTTTTGCTCTCCTTGAGCGGTTGTGAATGGTTAACTTACAGATTGATTATAGCACACTATTAAAGCGTGTCAAGCAGCAACCAGCTGCCCAACCGCACTTTCCATCTTCATTTTGCTGTATTCATCGCACATGTTGATGTAGTCCTCATATTTACGTGCATTGCTAGGATTGATGGTTTGATTGCCCCAATAGCTGAACGCCATCCCAAGCATTGGATAGCCAGACATTACCATAGTGTGCAGGCTCGTGGCAGACACTTTCGGCTTGGGCAAGTCGATTTCCTTGCCAAACTGCTGTGCCAGAGAAATCAGTGTATGCAGCGATGCATTCTTTTTGCTTTTGATTTCAAATGCACGCATAGCGTCAACGAACTTTGAAAACACACTATCTTTGCTACGGATATCCAACTGATACCGCCACATGCTGGCATTAACCCCAGCATTGAGCAGCGACTGGTATTCGTTCATGTCAGCAACCTCCTGCAATACCGCAGGATTGAGACGTGCAGAAAGCTCTTCGCGCAGCAGATCAAACAGGTTGATCCAATCGCCGTGCTCGGAGACTTTCTTGCGCATGTTGGCCCGAGGAGAATAGATGGTATCATCCTCCGCGATGATGCCCAATTCCACCGCTTGTTTGCAAATGATGGCCAGATCGGTGACGTCATTGTCGCCGTCCTTGATGTTATAACGATCCATCATCACATACACGCCACCGTCGTCGAGCTCAACATCGGCTGGCTTCCAGCTTTTAGAAGCACGGTAGCTGTTGCCGAGATAAGCCAGCATGTTCACGCGCTCGCCGCGGGCGGCACTGGGACGCTTGGGCAGCTGGCTGGCCATGCAATGGTCGGGATTGCCCAGCATGGCCAGGATATCATTGACCGTCTTCAGCGGGCTGGCACCGATCAGGATGATTTCTTTGCTCCTGACATGCTGCTCATGTAGATAGTTCACACGGCCCTGGGTTCCACGCTCAAGATCATCAAAAACCAGGATGGCATGGTCGCTGCAACGGATGGTCAGCGTTTCGTGGTAGCTCAGCTTACGCACGTTTTTGTATGATCCATATGATCGCCAAATCTGCGGCGAACTTGCAGTACTGTCCCAGAGATGCTCGGTTTTCAGCGTAACATGGGCTTCCTTGATCAGCTTGCCGCGCCACATCAGGCCCTTGTTGCCAAACGCCTTTTCAAACTCATAGCGGAAGCCGCCTTCGTTACCAAAGATCTCACCAAAGAGCTGTCGTGCAGCCCATTCAGTTGATGCGGCAGAAATCTTCTTTTCAAATTCCGCGGACAGATCAGACAGCATGTGATCCAGCTTTTTGCGGATGTTTTCCTGCGTGCGCTTGTCGTAACCAAGACCCTCTCGGCTGGCAGCAACTTCAAGATCGCCAATGTTGAAAATCAACATTGAAGGGATTTCCAGCATGGTTTTCTGTGCTACGGTAAGATCCGCAATGCTGTTTGGATCAAGCGGATATGCCACACGGCCCATGATGGCCACCGGACGGTTAACAGGATCGCTGCTGTAGCTGTTGGGATTCCGCCGGCGGATCTTCCACCCATTGCCTTCATATGCAGTGTTATGCTGGGGAATGCTAAGTCCGGTCACCCCGGTGATGCTGGGCTTGACATCAAACCACGAAAACACCAGCGCAGCCTTTTCGCTGAAGCGACGGATGTCTTCCTGCTTGACCGGCATCTTGACCGTTACGCCATTGGGTTCAGTGGTGGCAAATTCACCAAGCAGTGCCACGCTGGGCATGCCATCTTCAGATTTGAAAAGCAAATATTGACGTTCGACACCATCTTTACGTGCGTTTACATCAAACGCATCTACGTAACTAAACGGGCTTTTGCTTCCTAACCCCAATGCGCCAGTTAATTCGTTAGTGTGTGTTTTAGTACTAGCACCGTAGCAAGTGTATATATTCATTACCTGTTTGTGATCGAGTCCGATGCCAAAATCGCGAACATGAAACCATGGTTCCCAAGTAGTTGGGAGATGAACCTCAATTGGTTTATCAGCATACCCGGCTTCAATATGCGAATCGCTTGCATTACACGACAATTCGCGAATTACGCTCTGGATTTTATCACTATACAAGCCATTACTTAGAATGGCTGCCATTTTGGAATTGAAAGCAATCGTAAAGTTGCCTTCCGATGATACACCACTACGTTCAATAACTGCGGTATTAGTTTTGTCAACTTTCACAGTAAACTCCGTTTTTATTGCCTATGAAGCATAGTAACATAAATCTGCGTCATGTCAACTAAAAATTTGATAAATATGATTCGCGGGACGGCCATCCCCAATCATTCTAAACACTGATAGGAGCATTCAGCATATGTGTATTTACTGTAACACGCCTAAGTATCGAAAAATATATGAAAACCATTTTGGTAAGATTCCTACTGACGAGTATGGTAGAACATATGATATTCATCACATAGACGGAAATCGCCAAAACAATATACCGGAAAATCTAATTGCATTGTCTCTAGTGGATCATATGGAGGCACATAAGTTGCGCGGCGATTACGGAGCATGTCGCCGGCTAGCTCAACGTCTAAAGATATCAAAAGAAGGGAAATCGCATTACGCTAGACTGGCAATGTTGGCTAAAATCGCAGACGGTACGCATAACTGGGCGTAACATACTAATATATGCCGGTTGGTATGCTAAATTAATATGATATTTATTGAATTAATATGCGAAGAGTAGCATGCGTTTTCTCCACCAGGACACTGGCGGTTGCCACCATGGCACGGCTCATGCGTTCGTCGTAGGGTCGTTGCATGCCTTGTGTAAACCGGCTGAAACCGTGCCCGTCAATACGTGCATAGATTGGTAGATTAGGAAGGAATCGTCTGTTGGTTTCATGGTATTCGTATACCTTCATGCGATCGCCTAAACTATCTTGTGTCATGGTTTGTTCCTTAGTGCGTAAAGTACCTCGTACCGTTGCTGCCTAGGCATCTGGGAAATCGTATCAAAGTCGGGGAAATTGTGTGTGAGTATCATGGCTGTTCTTGCCGATTTGTCTATGGGTAACCAAAAATAGTGATAACTGGTGGGTGACTCTGGATCCACTCGACCATCTGGCAATAAAATCGAATCACCTATGTTGTTCATCCAGTATGTCGCAGCATGCAATCGTCCATCATCGGCCATCTTGGCAATCGAATAGACGCGTTCGCAGCGGTAGTCGAACAATTCAACTGGTAGATATCTTTTGTTCAATCGTGACACCAGGTTGATGAACCATGGATATTGTGGGCATATTGTTGTAATCGGTAACGCCAATATAAACCCAACCAACAGAGAAAATAACTGTAGTAAAATCGCGGCCCGATACCCAAACCAGGCCAAAACAACAGTCCCTAGCGTTGCCAGCACAAAAAATGCCAGCCAGTATATCATGATCTTATCGGACAGCGATTTATTATTCATTTTAGATTTCCATATACTGTCATTAACACACGCAGCATGTCCGGCAAAACACGTTTGTCTATTTTGTCCCAGGCTACATTGGCAAACCCATCCATTTCCTTCTTGAAAATGCCCTTGCCGGAATCAAATGTGCTGAGGCAATCTAATCCTGCTGTGTCTGGCATCTTGTCAACACGATAAAGGAATAGACTAAGGTCCTTGTCCTTTTTATACTTAAAAACACCAAGAGGCTCCAAGTCAGCTGCTGTAACACGCAGGCTAGTTTCCTCACAAAGCTCTCTAACTGCTGCATCCACATGTTGCTCATCGGGCTCTATCTTGCCTTTGGGCAGATCCCAATGCCGATTACCCGTTACATGGCAGAGCAGTACCTTCTTGCCATTGGTTATCACCACCCCTGCGCTGACGGTTTTTGCCATTGGATTCACCACGCCGGCCAAAGAACGACAGCCGGCTCACCATCGATCATATCGTCTTCATAGTAGCCTTTTGACTCAAGCTCAGGCGTGAGTTCGGCGTAGCCATACTCACCAGCATCAGCATCCCAAGTCCCATCTTCGGCACCGCTCAATGGAGCATAGCCGTTGCCCTCGGGATCGCGTTGTAGGATCACCAAAGCGCTAGGATCAAATGTCTGCAGTAGTTCGATCAATTCTTTTACCTTCATGTGCAAGAGTTCCTATTGGTTGATTTTCTTGAGATCTGCCAAGATACGCTCAAGGTCGTCGATATTGACGTTGACATACTCTCTATCTTGTGCCGAATATCCCCTCTCATACATCATGTCATACAAGAGCTGGCGCTTGCCCTGGATGGTATTCTCCAGATTGGCGATGACAGTGTTAAGGGTCATTGTCAAGATGTCCTTGGCAGTAGGACATGATCATTTTCTTCAACTCCTCGGACTCTGACCTCAAAGCTATCAACTCGTTGAGATTCTCAGTAACCGACGTTGGATCGCCGGCCAGTTCTCGATAGAGCTTGTCATGTGCAGCAAACAGATCAGCTTCTAGTTCGGTTGCATATTCGTTGAAAGCAGGAATCTGTTTGCCACAGTTGATGATGACCGTGGCACCTTCGAGAATCTCATCTATGGTCATGGTGTGGTGCCTCCTAACATATGTAGAATGTTCCTAGTGGCTATACGCATGTCGGGGAAGTCATCCTCAAGCCCTTTTGTGTAGATCTGGGTAGCAGTGAGGCGGAAACGCAGCCGATCATACTCCGTGCGCAATCTTGCGTTTTCAGATTTTAACACGCCGAGTTCCGCTGTCAACGCCTCGTATTCCGCGTGTGAGGGAACGGGTCCGAGGACGCGCCACCATTTAGCAGCGCGCTCTGCATCGATAGCATCAGAGACACCATACCAATATTGCTCATCCGCTTCCCACCAAATCGGAAATTCTTTATCGTTATCTACAGGGGTAAGCCACCACCACCCGCTCACGCTTGGGTCAGTTGGAATGCAGACTGTAGGGGTGTCAGACGTTTGGTTGTGTGTGGAAGTTGTAATTGAACTGGTCATGCTGGTTACTCCGTTGTGTCTTCACAAGATAAATTCGTCAACAAAGTGACGCTCAGCCTCATCTGCTGTGATATTATCACGGTTACTGAGGATTGTCAACACTTCAAGTATGGTGAATTTACCGTTTTTGAGATTTGACAGCAGATAGTTGTTGGTGTGGTTGCTCCATTCGTTATCTTCTTCTGAGTCCCACAGTGGATTTTCCAACAGCATGCTATCGAACCCTAGATCACAGAATCCGCTCACTGAATACCCTTGTGCCATTTTGGCTTCTGCATACTCGCGTTGGGTGAACTTACCGCGTTGGTATTCAATGCTCATTAGGTTGCTGTCCAGAACTGTTAGCCACCCTCCGTGACCATCTGCAACTTTCACCATGGGCATGGACCGCAAAATAGCATTATCCGGATTTTCGTAGAACCGTTGCACGCCGCGCTCGTCGATATAGGTTTGATACTCAACACCATCCAATTTGATAGGAATGATATCACCTGGTTTAGCTTCCATCGGATTGCCTTTGTTCATCACATTGTGATAATAGCATATCATAGCATATTGTTAAGTGTTAGGTCTGACTACGTTACATGACTATGTATATTCAGTTGCGTCCCCGCAGTCGATTTAACCACGATAACATCTCGTCAGTTCTTGTCGGTCTTATGGCTGATATACCATTCCACGGTATCGAGATGCGACTCTACGCTGAGACCAGTTGGTTCTCCGTAAGCAGCCCGATCAACCGCAAGCATGTCCTTGAATTCAAGCAGGAAATCCTTGACTTCCTGGGTCCGCTCAATTGTGGACAATCCTGGTGCCCGAGCGAAGGCAATCAATCTGGTTGCGTTCATGTCAGGCATACCATTTGGGTTGGATTCGATTATAGGCCGCAACAAGATTGGTGTGCCCAAGCTTTTCCAGCACTTCGCACAGGATCTCGTCTGCCCGAAAATGCTCGTCTTCGCCGCCGTGGACCAAAGCATCCAGTTCGGCCGTTGCGGTTTCGATCATCTCGTTTACGTCCATATCGGTTGTTACATTACCCATTAGGTATACTCCGTTGCGTGTTAGATTACTCGGATATTTGATCGAGGATTTCTTTTAACAGTTGATTCAGTTTCTGCTTCTCTTGGTTGAAGCCTTTGATGCTATCATGATTTTCGTTGATCACCAATGGCATATTAACCAACTGTCTGGCTGCCATGGCTTCCCCAAACTGATCGTTGAGGCCTAAGACCGTTCTCCCAATCTCCTTCAATCGATTGAGATAGATAGGCGATAACCGTGCCAGTTCACACATTTGCTCTCCAGCACTGATGAGGTCCAACATGTCTTGCAGATAGATGTCAAACGATATTTCAAAGTCTTCACTCATCAGGTGTACTCCGTTGCTTCGCCATTCTTGACCCTGCGAATCAGATAATCAGGAGAAATTATCTTGCAGATTTTGCGTCCATGGATCTCATGGCGTGCTTCGGTTGCACTGCGCACCACAATCCCCTCTCGGATGTTGGTACCACCCAGCATGGTCCGGCCGTCTCGCACTGCCTCTAGCTCAGCAATGTCAAACGGACCTTCGTAGACCGTGGGCACCAAGTCAATACCCAGATTGTGAACACACTCGATCCTCAGCTTGATTTGCGTGAGATACTTGTCACCAACCCGCACGTCGAACATCCGGAACTCGGGCCGGTCAAGCCCATAAGCCAAGTCCTGCACACCTTTGCCGAAAATTTCTCCGATCACGGCGATGCTCTTGCCACCATACTCCTGACTCATGGTTTGCAGCTTGTCCTCCAGCCCATTGTCCAGCAGGTGCCGCAGTGTCCGCACGTAGAGGTTGCCATCGTTCGCCGGCACGTTCTGGAACGCCAGACCCGATGCTCCTAGACCTTTGGAGTGAACGATGATCTCACCGTTTGAGCCGAACATCTCGGGATGGTTGAGGCCAGGCACGTACAGGATGGCCATCATCGTCCCGTGGAGCTTCTCGCTTGCCACCACCTGCTCACTCGGCTCAAACAGTTCAGTGTTCTGCTCCCAACGATCAAAATCGTATCGAACGGTGTGGTCGAACAAGTTGGCAACTTCTCCCGCCATGTGGACCGGGATTGGCGGCGTATATTTGGTGATGCCTAGGATCTCTGACACATCCTGCCCGAGTTCAACCGGCACGTCTTCAAATCTTTCAGGATACTTAAGGTTCTCAGCTTGCACCGTAGTCACAATGTCGGCACCCATTTCGTCAGGTTCCTCATTGAAATCAACAGGATATAAAACACCTTCCGAAAAAATACTACGCAACTTCAGTGGCTTAACGCGGTTGCCATCGCTGCCAGACAACATACCCTTGCCGGTCTCCTCGTTCCAGAAATCCATCTCCCTGAGCAGCCATTCAGGCAGCACTGCGGCACTGGGGATATAAACACACCAGTCACCGGCTTGGTAGCGAGGGCTACCATCTTCCAGCTTGCCGCTGATGCATAGGTAACCTAGTCCTTCGAGGCGTACCAAACTCAATCTATCGGCATTTGGATGATCCTCTACCGAGGCGACACGCACAACCGGACACGAAAAAGTGCTCATATTGTTTACAACCTTCATCTTATACTGTATAATAGCACATCAGTCAGTGTTGTCAACGATATTTTTTGATTTGCACAGGAGGTTTGTCATCAAAGATCTGATAAACCCTGACGAATGTTGAAAAATATCCGCCATCATCGTCTCCTGCCGGCTTTAGTTGCAGTGCATAATTGCATGCTTCAGCAAATTCATCAAATGTTCGCATTTGGCTGACATTTATTGCACCGCGCCAGTACGAGGACACTAGGTAACGAGAAGGCTGGGGCATGACTTAGATTCCTTCTTTACACCGGTATAATAGCATAGTTACAGTTGATGTCAAGCATTTTTAATACGTGGATAAATATTTTAAACAATAGGACACATTTAATGAATACACCGTTAACCGAATATACATCAAATATTCCAAAAAATCTCATCACCAATGCAGAAAAAATAAAATGGTTTCTAGCACAAGCTAACATACTGTCGCCAAAAATTGAAGATGCTGAAAAGGCAGTTACTAAAATATTTAATAAGTGTACGAATAAATGAGATTATATGAGATTTCAGCAGTGAATAATGCAGAACTGTGGTATCGCGATTGTGAAAGCATCTATGTGTCTGATTTTGGTAAAATCAGAAGTGGATTAAACATGATACGCACGATAATTGATTCCCCGCTTATTTCTAATAGTAATGCTGATGCAATGATATCGGAAATTCTTCCAACGTTAGATGAATTTCAACGTCAAATGACAATAATTACCGCCCCGGATCTTTTTGATTTTTCACAAGAAGATGATGACGAATTAGCAAAACTAGTAGATGACTGTAGACATATGTTAGATTATATTTTAGAACAGCGTCGATATCTCAAATTTTAAAATAATTCAAGCCGTGATCAACAGCATTCGCACCACAGCATAACCATAGTTGGGCAGTGTTTTTCTGTGCATCATATCTTCGTAATGTTCACGAGCGCGCTGATCAGCAGGATTGCTATCATAGTGCGATTCAATCCAGTAGTCGCCGCGTTCATAATCATTCTTTATGCGGGTACACATGCTCTTTGCTTCAGATTCTCTATGGTAGATTTGGCACGTGTCAACGGTGTCCCAATGAGAGTATTTGCCCTTCCTTGAGAGATATTTGTCGGTAACCGTGTCATGCACAATGTAAACAGTGATTTGCATAAACAAATCCTTATTCGTCATCATTAGGATTTTTCATGCTTCTTGAGAACCTGATCCATCGCTGCCATCAATACACGATAAGGATCGGGGGGCTGATATTGGCTGCCTTCACCACATTGTGGCATCCAACTCTTACGGGTGATTTCCATGAAATTGTTGATGAAGATGGCTTTTACATGTTCGGTCAACAGTTCCAATGCACGTTGATCATCGCCCGCTTCCAACATGTCAACCAACAGTTCGTTGATATAGATCAAGCTGCTAAATCTGTAACTTTCGTTGTTGCGTAGCCATACCCGCAAATGTGTGTCAATCGTGGATGGCACAACGATGCTTCCCATGCCCATCATATCATATCGCCCCGCGTAACGGTCCTTAAGTGCCGAAATCAACATGGGAATGTCTGCAATCAAATCTGCAAACTTGTATGTGATATAACTATTTTTGTAACCAGTTGTGCCCTTGTCCGGTCCAACATAATCTTCAATCACATAGGTATCCAAGATGGTATCAACAACGTCCTTGCGGAACATTGTAAACTCAATATTCTGAGGCTTGCCATAATCATCAGTGGTTTTCAACCTGTGTTCATGTACGCTTTCAAAGAACAGTTCCTCGTCAAACGCAGCCCTGGTCACAGCAATATCATGTACCGTGTTTTCACCAACTGGCATTTCAATCAGGCTCTTTTTGAGACCTGCCATGATCAGATCGAAGCCGATACCCGAACTATCTTCGCCGCCGCCATAATCGTTGTATGTGCTTTCAAACGGCAGCAGAACAGGACGATAGAGATGTGTTGAATAGCAATGGTCCCCAACGCTATTCACCTGTTCCAGCACGAATACGTATGTCCGTTCACCGCGCAGGATAGGCAAGTTACTCAGTCCGCACGTCTTGTTCCAGCAGCCCATATGAAAAATTCCTTTGGTTGGTATTTGCATAATAGCACGATACTAGGCAATGTCAAGCGCATTTTTAATGGCATCCAATGACTGTTGTTCGCTGGAAAAATATCCAACCACGCGAGGCGTGTGCAGGCTGACTGAGATGCCAGTTGAGCTGTGCCTCCGCACCAATCCATGCCCAGGATATCTGCCATTACCCGGCTCGCGACTATTCCATCGCGTGCGTTTCGTGTATGGATATGGCCGGTATTCGTGTTCATCGCAGCCCAACATCGCGGCCACTGTTTGGTAGAAGCCTTCTTCTACGCTGAGTTCATTTTCATTCATTCTAATCTTAATATAAGCAAAAATTTAATGTTCATCAAGCGTGAAATCGTTTTAAATAGCAGATGACCTCAATCGCATTATGTTTATACGGACACTTCAGGAGTTTTGACGACTGCTGGCCAGGATTGCAGGAGTATCTGATAAAGCCAAACTGTATCACCTCCATTTTCGCTATGTCGTGGATGGATTCAATGGGACATTTCACGCATCCAGAAAACAGTCCAGATCCAATTGCCCATCCAGGGTATGACCAGCAGAGCCAACCTGTAAGCACGCACTGGTTACAACATACCATGACCAGGCTCAATCCTATCGCCGTGCAGTTTGACAACTACCATTTGCACGAAAACAGATTTGCTACCATGGTCAGCGAGCTGGCTGCTTTCCATCATCCTAGCCAACATCATCGACCCAAAGGAACCTTGAGCCAGGTCTGGGGAAGATGCACCAGCTTAAAACTAGCAGCAGCACATGAGGCACGATATGGTTTTACGTTTGACCAAATAGTTTGCACCCGATGGGATATAGCATATTCAAAACCGATATTGATATCCGATCTGGACCCTGCCAAGATCAGCATGGACGGCATGTATGGCCCAGACGTTATATCGGACGCTTGGGCATGTGGTCCTAGCAACCTCATGCAAGCATGGTCAAGGCAATTTGAATCAGTTGATCAACTGGTCAAGAATAAAACCATGAACCTAGGACCGCACGAATGGTTGCATGCCCATTTCGATCACGAAGAGATTGCCCGTATCAACAGGCCTGACATAGGTATTTGGATCCAACGTTAATAAAAAGTTTCGGTATCTTTGTTCCACCTAAGACCCCAGGTCTTCAAATAGCGATCGGCACGTATTTGCTGCGCCATCATCAACGGCTCAAATATCTTCATCGTGATCTGGCCAATTCTTGCCAGCATATACTTCAGCATGTGTGGTCTCCTTGCATGCTGTATTTACCATGTTTTATGCTGCAATGCAGCAAAACCCCGCGATATTAAGCGAAGTTAAAATGCAAGCAGGCATGGTATTCCAAACCGCCTGCGGTTTTTTCCCAGTCCTGCAGGGACTTTTTAAGAACATTACTTATGAGATGCGCGGCTCCTGGAAAATCAAAGATCATACCATCGTGCACCTTTGCACCCATGGTGTACCAATTGCCAAACTTTTCCTTGAAGTTTTCAAGTGCCCAATATCGACCGTCCTTGGTAAGGTCGTCATAATTAGGACCCCAGGGATGCCCCCTTGTGTACAATACCATCAGCGTCCTACCTTCGCCAGTGGCGCTGTAATCACATGTAACCGTATACATCGTCGCCGCCGTTCCATTCACTATTTCGGTTTGATAGCAGTCAACCCCAGCTTGATACTCATTCGTACCGCTGTGGGTTTGGTAGTCTGTTAGTAAAATCTTAAGAACGTTTGTTGATATGTCGATCGTTGTAATCTAACATTTTTTTTGCAGCAAGCTGGGATTCGAAATATGTAATCACCTTGGTCCAATATTTCTGCCCCCATTCGCCCACTGCACGATCCCGTGCGATACGTGCATTGTGTAGGCGGATCAGCAGGGTTTCTAGACTATTGGTCACAGGCGGCTATCATATCAAGCAGTTTGACCAGCTCGTATTCATCTGCAACAACATGATACGTGACATGATCATACGCAACATCAGGCATTATCTTGCGAGATTCGCATTCCTCTAGATATGCCTCTCGAAACTGTGGATCGTGCCACTTCCAAGGATCATTCTCAGTGAGGGACCAAATGCTACCATGGCCCGTGATTTCACGTATATGCAGGGTAGCAGTGTCGAAAATCACACTCACTCCCCAGGTATGACAATCGTCATCCCGGCATTTGAAATCGATATAACGGCAATTTTCTCCGTAGCAGTGCCAAGAGAACTGAGATCCATCGTACACACGCCAGCCAAGCTTTGATGCAATGTAAGTTATCGTTATCGGCTGCATGTGTTTTAGTCCTTTACTGGTTCGCAGCTTCCGTAATAAAAAAGTCCGTCGTGGGCATTATCGCTGGCCTGGTTTAGTCCTCTTACCATGTTAAACTCTTGCCGGCAGGTGCTGTCAACGGGCTGTATCATTTGGGTGTTACCAACTGGCTGTCCGTTCAAGGTAACAAATAGTAGAAACATTTTATGCATGAGTTCGTCCTTTTATGTGAGATACCATCTGTTAACCGATATCAGAAGTGTTGTCAATTGTGACCTGCACACCTGCTTCTGCAAACATTTGACCTGCCTCGTGGAAACTGGCTTCCCAGGTTGCGGATTTTCTTGCAAGGTCCGTCCTAGCCACCACCCTGGTTATGCCGCTTTGTATGATTGCGGCCGCACACTGGCTGCAAGGATGCAGCGGACTTACGTAGATTGTGCCTCCATGCAGCGGTTCGCGGCTGGTTAGTATGGCATTCAATTCCGCATGTACCACACGTAACAACTTGCGAGATTTGTCTAGATAAATCTCCGGGTAGTCAGTTACCCCTCTAGGAAATCCATTATATCCAACAGAAGCCACTGTGTTGTCCGATCGCAAAATCACAGCACCAACCTTGGTACTGGGATCTCGGCTACGTCTAGCAACCACTTCAGACAGATCTAATGCCCATGTGTCAATGTCAGGCCTCATGAAAAATCATCCTTTTAATGATTTAGAATCACACCTTGTTGTTGTGCATAGTCAGGATCAATTTTACCAATGTCAAATCCGTTTGCAGTTAAAACTGTCACTACATCGCCGGGCTCTACATCTGCAGAAAACTGAATGGTTGCACCGCCCCAAGGTTTTGTTGACCTATTGGTGATACGTGTGTTGTCGACGTAGATTGCCCCATTATCCATTACTTCCAGTTTAACCACGCGGAGAATCCTTGTACAATGTGATTCTAGCAATCCAGTGATCCTTCAGCAATGGATCGATTGCATCATGCAGTATCTTGTTAAGTTCCGCATCAAGTGCTAAGCTCAGCTTGACGCTTACGCAGCACTTCTTGTTCTGCACGAATTGTATCTAATTCTGCACACAATTCCGCTACTTTAGTTTGCATTGATTAAGCAACCTTTTGAAAAGTTTCGATCTTCATAGAAGTTGCTTCCATTTCATCGCGCAATGCTAACCGTTGCTTTTTGAGCACGTGGAGTTCTTCATCTACAAATACTCCGGTTGCTTCTGCACGGTCAATTTCTTGATCAAGCTTGGCGTGTTTTTCACTTAAATGCTGCAAATGATGAATTAGTTTTTCTTTGGTCATGTTTAGATTTCCTTCTGTGCTTTGGCTAACTGCATTTTATAACATGCAATAATATTTTCTAGTTTAACAACATCGGCAGGTTTTAACAATACATCATGCCAGGATAGACTTGGATAACCAAAAATATATTTGATTGCAGCCAAAATTCGGCGATACCAAGGTAGATGCAAGTCGGCAGTTACACTCATGCAGAAATCAGGATCTGCATCAGGCCAAACATACAAATCCACCTTTACCATGTGTTCAGGTGAAAAACAATCACACACGAAAATGGCGTGCATATCTTCGTTAATATTCATAAAGTTCCTTTTAAAAAAAAATGGTAGGCAGGATGAACTACTGCCTACCATTCAGTTGGTCAAGCTTCTTCAACTGCCTTGAGCAGTTCGTTAGCAGCGTCAGTAATCTTGCGGCCCGAGGTCTTAACACTAACGGTGCGAGCCTTGGTCGGACCAGCAGGCTTGTCGTCCGTTTGATTTGGCATGCGAACATTGGCCAGTTCGGGATGCTGGGCCTTGTAAGTATTGATAGCGTCAATCTTGGTCATCGGCTGATCGAGCACAACTAGATCAATGTCATAATGACCTGCACGAACAAGAACCTTCTTGCGAGCGTCAGCGTCTCCGTTGGCTACGCGAAACTTGGTCAGCTTTGAATTGGTACCATAAGTGCTTACACCAACAATTGTAAAAGTCTTTTCCATGCTGCTCTCCTTTAGAGTCTTTTGTTAATGTGCAGACATTAACATGTTTTTAACACCGTGTCAACTGTAAATTTTGAAATGATTTCAAAATAATTGAGTTTTTATAGTGACAGCTAACAACACCACAGGCGATCTTCACATATCAACAGTTAGACATGAACATGGTATGAACTACCGCGCGTCTAAAGAACACGCGGTTTTCTTGGCGTAAGAAATATAAAATGTAGCAACCGGATTGCCACACGGTAGTTGAAATGGTCTAATTATTGATGTTCATTGGTACAAAAGCTGTTATAGACTGACCAAGTTCTTGAGCTGCTGCTGCTCGATGATTACCATCTATGACCGACCCATTTGGACCTAAAATAATAGGTTGTAGGCGTTGTCCATGTTCTAGCTTTCTCTTATACCAATTAACTCTATCTGGATCTAAATCGATAATTCTGTTAAACGGATCATCTGGTAAATCATCTGCATAAAGATCGTTTATCTCGGTTGGATGCACAGTTTTGAGACCCCAGTTATTGTTTTTAATCCAATTTTCCATTTTTGGATTATCAATGCCACTGTGATGTTGCGTTGTAAACACACGCCACATTTCGCGACCGTTTATGCTTTCTGTGAGGCTTTCCTCGGCAACTTCCTTGCCATTTGTGCTGGCAATAGGAGGACGACCATTTTTATCAACGGTCAACTTAAATTTTGCAGCTTGTCGCTGTATTTCACCAGGGTGTACATCGGGGCTGGTATTAACACCTTTAACAACGCGACCAACACCTGCGGCTTCGCCGATTATGTCTGTTATCTTCATAGTTGTATTTATTGGTCAATAGAAGAGGGCAGTTTTTACACTGCCCTCTTCTGCATTTCTGACTGTGATATCAGGTATACTCTTCCTCAGCAGTGAGCAACTGAATCAACAGTTGCTCACCAGCGCCTTGACGTAGCTGTCTTGACGCCGGCACCGCTAGCAGCGCTGACTGCTTTCTTGTTAGGCAGCTTGCGATTGATCACGGTCTGATGATTTATATTGGCTTTCACCCAGCTTCATTGTTGCATCAATCAACGCAGAAGTCGCTGTGCGAATGTCGTCAACTGTTGCATCACTGTTGTCCAATACTGTGCGCAGTGCAGACTTTGCATCTGCAACAGCATTTACCAGATCAACGTCTAGGGAATCGCCACCATCTGCGGTCTGTCGTTCAGCTGCACTAATTGCAGATTGTGCACTGTTATGCGCGTCAACCAGTTCTCGCTTGGCCTTATCAGCTTCACGATTGGCTTCGGCTTCTGCCACCATGTTCTTGATCTCGTCATCCGATAGGCCACCATTTGACTTGATGCTGATGCTCTGTTCCTTACCAGTTGCTGTATCCTTGGCGCTGACCGTTACGATCCCATTAGAATCTATATCAAATTCGACAGAAATCTGCGGAACTCCGCGACGTGCAGGAGGGATGCCAGTGAGATCAAACTGTCCCAGCAGCTTGTTGTCCGCTGCCATTTCTCTCTCACCCTGGAACACACGTATCGTCACTGCATCCTGGTTATCGGCTGCCGTGCTGAAGGTCTGGCTCTTCTTGGTAGGAATGGTGGTGTTACGGTCTATCAGTCGTGTAAACACACCACCAAGTGTTTCAAGACCAAGGCTGAGAGGAGTCACATCGAGCAGCAGCACGTCCTTTACATCGCCTGCAAGAACGCCTCCCTGTATGGCAGCACCAATAGCAACCGCTTCATCTGGATTCACAGAATGATTTGGCTCTTTACCAAAGTAAGCCTTTAGTGCAGCACGAACAGCAGGAATACGAGTTGTTCCCCCAACAAGAATGATTTCCTTGATGTCACCAGTTGATAAGCCAGCATCCTTGAGAGCAAGTTTGCAAGGGTCAACAATTCTCTTGATCAAATCTTCAACAAGACTTTCAAACTTTGCACGAGTTAGTTTTACCAACAAGTGTTTTGGTCCGGTTGCATCTGCTGTAATATATGGTAAGTTGATTTCAGTTTCAGTTGAACTCGACAGTTCAATTTTGGCTTTTTCTGCGGCTTCTCTCAAACGTTGCACAGACATCTTGTCTTTTCGAAGATCGATTCCTTGATCTTTTAAGAATTGTTCTGCTGCAAAATTGACAATACGCTCGTCAAAATCACTACCACCCAAATGGGTATCGCCATTTGTAGAGAGAACTTCAACTACACCATCGCCAATATCAAGAACACTCACATCGTGTGTTCCGCCGCCCGCGTCGGCAACAACAACTTTACCAGAACCACCTTTGTCAACGGAGAATGCGAGTGCGGCAGCAGTTGGTTCGTTTATGATGCGCAAAACTTCCAATCCTGCAATCTTACCGGCGTCTTTAGTTGCCTGTCGTTGTGCATCATTGAAATATGCTGGTACTGTGATAACGGCTTGTGTTACGGGTTTTCCAAGATAAGTTTCGGCAGTTTCTTTCATCTTCATGAGAACTTTTGCTGATACTTCTTGGGGAGAGTATTTCTCGCCTTTGACTTCTACCCAAGCATCGCCATTGTCAGCCTTGACAATATGGTATGGTAGAGTTTTTGCATCTTTAGTAACAACTTGATCATCAAATCTACGACCCATTAGACGCTTTGCTTCAAATACTGTATTAGTTGGATTTGTTACTGCTTGGCGTTTTGCTGGCTGGCCAACAAGTTGTTCTTTGTCCGTCCATGCCACAATTGACGGGGTTGTGCGGGCGCCTTCCGAATTTTCAATTACTTTTGCTGAGCCACCTTCCATGATAGCCACGCAGCTATTGGTGGTCCCAAGGTCTATACCTATGATACTGCTCATATATTGTCTCCTTTTTATAAGCAAGAACTAATGTAGTGGCCCATACAGCACCACTACTTCTATTTATAATGTTTGCCTACGTGTAAGTCAAGACTTTGCAGAATAATCAAATCTATTGCATGGCCCAGGTCCAACCTGTTGCTTGCACCATCTAGACACGTCAATGGAATAGAGATTTGGGTTGGATATTTTCCACTTACAGAATGCGCCATTTATTGGTTTGATCTTCAGCATCTACGCTTCAACACCAGGTCATGCGGAAAAGAACAGCATCGGCTTCACTGGCAAACCACCACACAGATCTGGCAAGGAAATAAAATCCATGATCACCAAACTGTTGCCTGCACCAAACCGTTGCATTGTGCCTTTCGTCCCAAAGAATGTTTTCCACTGAATGGTATCCGGCAGATTCAAAATCAGCATCGCCTTGCGTTTTACGCCGGTTATTGAGTCGCAAAAATGTGTTGTATATGGCAGGGTCGACCTTACATCTAACATTGCGCTCGAAATATCTTGTGCCGACTGGCCCTGTCATGGGAGATAACCCAATGATATCTTGCGCGATAATAGCAGGCATTACTCTGCGTATTATCGGAATCAATACTTTATTTAATGCTTTATTCAGTTGTACTGAACTCAAATTAACCCCACTTCAACATGAACATCACGCGATCCTCTTCCAGTTCAAACATTATCCCTTTTGTACCTACACCGCTGGCGGGTGCACACCAACGTCCTTGCATCTCGTCACTTTCCAACCATTTCCACGCATCTGAACCTATGCCATACAGATAATGTCCCTCAGCGCAATGCCAGGTATCGCGGACCATTTCCTCGGTCTGCCGGGAACCCACAAGCCGCCTAGTCATAGGCCCAGGTGAGCTTGTACATGGCGGCGAACTCTAGACTGCTGAAGACCAGTTCGTTGTAGCTGATTCCGACATAGGATCCGTGTGTCAGATTCTCTGCACACCAGTCAAGCGTGTCAACCGTATTTTTATTCTTCAAGGTTACCTTGTAAGGGTATCCGCGCAGTTTCCATTCCAATCCAGCTTTATCGGTCATATTTTTCCCAGGTCAAATTATAGAAAACCGTGTCATCCGTGCTTTCAAGATATAATACCGGTAAGTTGACTGTGTTAATATACTCTTCAACAGATCCAAATGATGTAGTGTGTAACTCTGGTGACATTGTATCAAAATAGTAACGACCGTTACAATTCTCATCCAACCAAATGTTTATATCTTCAACACCTTTGCCCTTTGGTACAGTGACACGATGCCAGCTGCGCTTTACTTCAGCTATCAGATCAAAAATTCCATTTGCCATCAGCTTGCTCGCCTATCCAGCTTGACATCCGCCAATGCAGCGGCTACCTGGAAGTTGTCCCATGCTTCCTTGGCCGCGGGATTCTTCTCCAGTTCATCATTTGGCAACACGGCTTCAAGCCAGATTGCCTGCGAGCGAGTTTGTATGGCTTTACCAAATTGCCGTGGTTGGTGTAGCTTGCCTGATTCCAGCAGCTCAATGGTCAACGCCCTGAAACTTGGTTCATCCTCGCTGTTATATCCTGCCCATTCCGGATTAGAAAAGCCGCCATATCTGTAACCTTCCCAGATGTTTTTCCAATGGGCGTCGTTGCGAGGATCGAAGTTGGTGCGAGATATGATCACCAGCACATCATCAATATCCACCTTACCTTCAATGATGTCCAGCAAACACCTGCTATAGCTAAGTCCAATTTTCATTGATTGTTGTCCCATTTGTTGTAAGGAGTTTGGGCAAGAGCAAGATTATAGTAGCGAGCATCGTCTGTTACTTCAGTACCAACCCACGGTGGAAGCTCAAACTGCTCGTCCTCGCTTGACAGCTCAATTTCAGCAATGATCAGTCCTGTATTGTCATCCTGGAACTGATCCACGTACCATTCATGTCCAGCATGCTTGATGATGGTGCGCTGCTTTCGTATCACAAACTTGCACAGCGTATCAATCATTTCCTGTGCTTCATCCACATTGGCCAGCTCAAACTCATACTCCGGTCTTGTGGCGCGTTTGGACGCGCCTTTAACGGTGATGAATGCCTGCTGGTGCCAGCCGCGCCAGCGACTGACACGTACACGAACCGATCGTTCAACATCCAGGCAGAGATAACCTTGCGATATGTCAAGCACTAGTGCAGGTGTTGAGCTCCTATCAAAATCCGGTTTTACCAAAAACTTGCGTTCAATTTCCTTGCCCACGATTCATCCCCCGTTCTTCAACACATGTTCAGTCTGTCGGCGTTTGCTGGCATATTTCCAACGATCAAACTGATCGGTTTTTTGATATGGATGCGAGTGTAATGGATGCGAGTATACAGGTCCAAAAGAACCATTAGGATTTAACTGATATTCTGCCTTGCCAATCTGAACCACGGGTCTAGTATCCTGATCAAACGGATCCCAAGGTGGTAGCGCAATTGTTGTGACTATCTGATACCGGTCTTTTAAGATCTTAAGATACACAACATCGCCGCCAAATATCGCTGCACGCAGTTGTAAAAATTTAACACGTAACCACCTGTACATTTCATTTCGTCCTATATCTGCTCAACACTGCCTCCGTGTCATTGACCAGAGAATCTAGCTCAGGCGCCCTGGCTATGGCAGCATCAAGATTTCCAAAATGCTGTTCAAGAGAATCGATCAACAGTTGCTTGATGCGTGGCTCGTCTGGATGCGTCCGAAGAGTACTAGTTACGTAAAGCTCTTCGAGAGTTTTTTCTTTGTCCTGAAACCATTGATCTAGTCTATTAAACGTCCATTCACCACGCCGTATACTTTTCAGAAGTTCACGATCTCGTTGAATATCAAGATCATGAGTTTCTAGGATTTGCTCACACTCTAGTGCCAATCTAGCGACATGATATGCAAATTTAGTGTCCATGCCATTTTTTTCAATATCCGCTGCCCTCTTAGGATTTAAAGAGTTGGTCTTGTTTCGAATCTTACTCAATTGAGCATATGCATACCCACGTAGTTTATGGTAGCAGCCCTTATGGAAGAATGTTTTACGGCTAGCTCGAATCATCTCACCGATTGCAGTAGAGTGGATCACACAATTCCTAGGAACTGACAAAGAATCTAGCATATTGGGATTGTTTTCCATGCAGAGCTGCATGTATTTGACAATGCTGTAAACAGCAAAGTCGTGCTCAACGCTCTTATCAGGATCCTGGACATGATGTTCCTGCCATAGATCAAAACGCTGGATCTGGCGACCAAAGCCAGGGATTTCGCCCGCCAGGTGTGGAAACACCAACTCCTTGGGAGGCACGCAAACACCATAGATATCCTGATCGCTGGCCTCCGTGCTGACCCCATATGCTTGTGACCCCATTACGCACAGCAGCACGGTGTTGTTGGGCAACCATCGAGGTGGATGGATGAGATTCTTTTTGGCTAGATCATCGAGCAACATTTGCAATCTTTTTCAGTGCAGGATGTGGAAAACCATAGGCAATGCAGCCGCCGCGTGTATCCGTATCAATAGTATCATCATACCCAACCTTCACGGATCGTCCGTCAATGCAGATCAGTTCTTCACCAGGACGGAGTAAATACAGCGCCCACAAAGGCACCAGCATGTTTTGTCCGTCCCAGTTTTTAAAGCCCCAGCCATGCAGTTGCTGGCAACTGACGTTGCAGAGATCTGCCACGGTCACACGCTCAATATGCTGTACTGTGTGCGGGGTGTAATTGGGTGTATTGCTTAGACGCCAACGTGTAAATTCAGATTTTAACAGTTCAACCGGACTCATTAATCTAGTTCCTTGATATGCTATTAGTAACAGTAGCATATCTTTATGATTTCGTCAACACTAACAAACTAAATATTCAAAAGGAGTAAAACATGAAAATTTGCGAACTTATTGAAGTTGACCTAGGGCGTAGAGGTTTTCTCAAAGGAGTAGGTGCAGCAGCAGCATCAACTGCTTTACCAAAAAATATCCCGGCCGGAATAGTCAAGCAAATAGTTAAGGACGTTAAACCGAGCAACATCGGTGCGGTTTCTGATCTATTGAGCAATTTTAATATACAAGATATTTGGAGGTTATTTAGAACCTGGGACGATCCAGATATGTGGCAAGTACCTTACTTGTTATCAGAAAGCGAGCGAGAGAAGTTAAGAAAAATATTTGTATCAGATTGGAAAAAATTTTTAGAAACGCATCCAGAGGGCGAAGAGTATCAACCAGAAGGAGATCCAGATGCATTACCTAATCGTCATTTTGGAGACGCTCGTAGAAATTTTAACAAATACATAGATTGGCGGATAGCCTCTGACAACGCTGATAAACTAGATATGACACAAGAAGAGATAGAGAGTGCATATTCAGGAAAGCATTCTGATGTACAATGGGAAATATCTAAACAGTGGCCAAAGCTAATGCCATATATTGATAAACTTTTAGGCAAACAAACCGAAGCAAGTCAAGCACTTGATATACTTCGTAAGAATGGCATCACCGATGTACAGAAATTCTCAGAAGAAGAAAGTCTGTGGAACGTATTGCGAGAAGTTTATGGGCAATCGTTTGGTGATGCTTGGCCAGAGGATTGGCCAAGCTTTGACGAAATGTTAAAGAAAGGTGACTTCTCAATTAGTCCAAAAGGAGAAGCCAAACCTATAACAGATAATGTAGTGTCTGTTCCACATGATTCTAAAGAACTTGGTCAGCTTTTCAAAACTG
>Ga0214166_1000181_pt1 | contig 32750 bp, 32 predicted proteins | sample TroBogepilimnion_27_FD_153005 | JGI IMG/M metagenome (GOLD analysis project Ga0214166, IMG submission 153005) | Freshwater microbial communities from Trout Bog Lake, WI - Practice 18AUG2009 epilimnion v3 | ecosystem: Environmental > Aquatic > Freshwater > Lake > Epilimnion/Euphotic zone ...
TTTTTAATATTATAGGTTTATAATTTCCATTTAATTCCTCCATTCTATCAGCTATTATAGCAGCTGCACTTTTAGTCCTAGCTAAATATATCCTCTCAGGATGATAAGCTAATTTGGATTTTGTTTTGGGAGTTAATCCTATCCTCTTTATATTTGAAATATATCTAGAATCTGTCACATGATACAATATTTCTGGTACTTCAGTTGTAACTTCTTCTCCATATTTTGGCTGTATTCTTAAATATACTTCTTCCGGTTGGTGATTGTTTATAAAGTCCCTAAATACAGAAGGATTATATCTATTTTCAACAGTTGCTCTTGTTCCGTAATTGGATATATAATAACCTAAATTATTTATATTTTTTATTAAATTAGATAAATTTTGATTTACTATATTTCCTGTAGTATAATTAGAGGTTTTTTCATCTGGGTATTCTAATACACAACTTATTATTAAATAACCGTCAGTAGAAACATAAATATAATCTATGATATCAGGGTTATTCTTTTTTAATAGTTCTTTAGCTTTTTCAGGTTCAACTGTCTTAATTAAACCTTCATACAGTTCTCCTGTAAAGGGATCTCTAGCTGTTCCTTTTATCAAATCTATTAATTTAATCATAGTATTTATAAATCGTTTACTATTTTTGAATGTTCTGCAGTTCCTGGGAATGCTATGAAATTAGGTTTTTGAGATACCCTAGTTAAAGTATTTATAGTCTGTTCTTTATTTTTAGTATTTATGTGAACAGGTTCCCAAATAAATTCATCTTTTATATTAGGTTTACTTACAAGATAATATAAACTGCCCTCACCTACTTCTTTTATTGCTTCATAATACTCTTCTGGAGAAGTCATATCATTTATTGTTGTTTTTGGTTATTATAGCTTGTTTATATTTAGCTTTTTCTATCTCCATTCTTCTAGCAACTGAAGGTTTAACATATTCTTGTCTTTCCCTCAATTCTTTAACTATTCCTATTTTTAAATGCTTTGCTTTATAAGCTTTTAGAGCCGCGTCTAGTGATTTATACTTACTTACATCTATTTTTATCATATTATTTATTTACTTTTCCAAGGGTTTCTTTTAAAAATATAACTTACAAAATCCACATAGGGGATTAAATCAGAATCTCCATCAATTATTTGACCGTAAGAGTATCCTCTATACAAGAATACCTTAATACCAAATAATTTAGCTATTGACTTAACTATTTTTACTTTAGTATTTTCAAATTTATATTTTAACGAATTAAACGGGTCTTCTTTTTTTTTATCTTTTTCCATTTTAATAATATTTTATTCCTAATAGGATAATACCACTCATATTTAATAAAATTAAATAATTTAAAATGATTATCTACATCCTTTTTAAATTCAAAAATATAATCTTGTAATTCCCTCATTTCTCTCCAAGTTGGAGGAGTTCTAGGAACTACTTGTTCTTTAAAGAGTAGTTTGATAGCCTCAATACTTTCTCTAAAAGGCAGATCTTTAGAATATAAATCTTCTACTTCTTCTAATATTTTTTTAATTCCTTTAACTTCTATATCCCCGTAAGTCAAATAGTAGGAGGGGATATCACATATTTCAAAAGTTTGCTTATACTTTAAATCTTTTGAAGGATATTTAAATTCCATTTCTGAATCAATGGTAGAACTCCAAAAGGTGTACCATCTACTATTTGACCATCTTGAATAACTCATCTTTGTTTTTCTTTTAGCTTAGAATGTTTTTCTGCTTTTTTACTCAAAGTTTTTTCTTTCTTTTCTTCTTCAATTTTTTTAGATTGAGCAGTTTCTATTGTTGTTCCTTTTTTGTACTCAGCCTTAGAAATATACATCCAGGATCCCAATCTTACTCTTTCTTCTGCGTCAAGGTCACTTAGCCTAGCCATGTCACCAATGTGAACCGTTTTAGATTCTTTAATTGCTTTAATAGATTTCATATTAAATAAAGATACTAACTTTATTTTGAAATATCAAATTTACTTTGAAGTTTTTTAGTATTTTTTACGTGTCTTGGGTTATAAGGACAGTTTAAACACTGACATCCACAACAATATCCCCTTTCAATATGGAAAATGGGGAGAAATATTACTCTCCCCTCTTCTAATTTATAATGAATGCCTTCAATAAAATCTCTTTTATTCTCCATAATCTCACCATATCCCTTCTTATCTTAATCTCTTATTTTCTTTACCGTAGAATACTTTTATTTTAGGTTCATATCCTTTAGGAAGTTTATTTTTATAACCTTCAAATTCAGAATTTTCATCATCTAATCTAACATAAACTTCTTTTTTACCTAAGTTCATCATTATTTGACCTGTAGTAACCATACCAGAAGGATTATCTCTTCTATAAGGATTTAAAAAAGGATCTTTAGTATATTGCTTAGCTAAAGTAGGTAACACTTCAGAAGGTTTTGTTACTTTTTTTAGCTCTTTTTTAGCTATTTTCATCCTAGAAATAGAAGATTCTCTAGGTTTACCTTCAGTATACCCCTCTTCTTTGTATACTATACCATGATTAGTCCTTACAGCTACTGCTCCTTTTTTAACCTTTCTAATTACTGGTAGATTTCTAGAAGTATGCTCTATAATAAAAGCTTGTTTAGCATTTGCTACTATAGTCTCTCCTTTTATACCTTTGTTTTTAGGGTTTTTTCCAGGATAGGTTATAGCATCCCTTATTGCATCTGATAATTTCTTACTCTTTAAAGATGCTCTTATTATAAAACCGTCTTTAGATAGAAATAATCCTTTAGCTTTACCATCTTCATCCTTTTTTCCTTCAGCTTCATCAGCTTTTACCATAAGGCAAGCATTTACTATTCCTATACCGTACTCATTCATACCTTCTGACCAGTCAGTTATAGTATCATGCCAATAAACTACCTCTACACCGTCTATCAATTCATGTATAATCTCCACTTTAGGATCATATTTACGATCTCTATTTTTAGCAATGATCATTTGACCATCAATTTCTAATGATGCTATTACACATTCTTGTAGTAAAGTATTTTTCATATAGTAATAAATAGTTGATTATTAAACAATAACACAATTATTGCCTGCACAAGCAAGTTCTGCAGTGTGTGCCGTATTATCATCCATTTCTACTATTCTAGATAAATCAACATCATTTAAAACCTTCATCATAGACTCATATTGATTTTTTGTACAATCTTCAAAAGGAGCTTGTTTATATGTGCCTGAATCGTAAGGTAATACTGATAATCCATTATATGATTTTCTATTTTCCCACATCCATTTTCCTACTTCCTCCCATTCTTCTTCCTTAATAGAGACTGTTGCTGATATATTATTAGTGTTTTGACCTGATTTATGTCCAGGTTTTACCCAATTCTTATAAAAGTGTTTAACTCTTTCTAGTAATTCTATAGGAGATTCATATCTTAAAATAGAATTTTCAGGAGATTTTTGAGGAATAGATATTACAGCCGTATCATGGGGTCTAAAATACTCATCTTCTACTAATTCTGGATGATATATTGATAAATAAGTGTATATGGCCTCATTTTTACTTACTCTTATCCTTCTTATATAATAATCATTATGCCAAGCGTGTATTCCGGAAGAAGTGCCTAAAACTAAAGAGGAGGTTCCAGAAGGTTTTATTGTTGTAGCTCTAGCGGCAGGATTTATTCCTATTAATCTAGCTATTTTTTCATTCTCTTCTTTTACTATTTGAGAAGCTTCATTTAAATCTAATTTACCTGCTACTCCCGATCCTATACCGGTCATACCTACCCCTATTAGAGCATCTTTTTCTGTGGTTTTTTGCCATATAGGTCTTAAATAATGGAAATTAGTATAACTAGCTTGTAAAGTACCTATTAAAGCTGCAGATTTTACTCTTTTATTTAAATCTTCTTGAGATTTTACATTAGACACATTCACTTCACATAGATTACAAAATTGGAAAGGTCTTAAACTAATCTCACAGCATGGGTTTGTCCCCCAATCTTTATCATTTGATAAATATAATCCAGGCTCTCCTGCTCCACTAGCTTTTATTTTATCCCAAAGTTCAAAAAAGAAATCTTCTGTTACTCTATTTCTTAATAAAACTGCAGAATTATTAGATCTTCCTCTTTGAGGATTTAATTCCCACCAAGCTCCCGATTTAGAAGATATCATCTGATCATCATCAGCACTAAATAAACAGATTAGAGCTGCTCTACGGATGCCTCCTGCCAGTACTGCATCTGCTATATGGCATATAATATCATATACTTCTATAGGAGATAATTTTTCACCATCTTCTTTTAAATTTAAAACTCCATCTATCTTTAACAAGCATTCTTTTAAGGGTTGAGGTCCGGGTGCCTTCCCTCCAGAGGTTAATAATCTCATACCTTTTTGTCTTATATCTGAAAAATCAAAACTTATAGTAGGTCCTCCCGTAAAGTAAGATTTAATTAGCATTTTAATTGCATCAGACCATCCTTCTATACTATCTCCTATTAAATATCTTTTATGTTTTTTTAAATTAGATTTACGTATTTCAGGTAATTTATCTACATGATGCTTTTGTACTGAAAAACCAACTCCAGTACCACTAAGTAAAAGAAACATAGTTTCATTAAAAGCCCTTATATCATCTATGGGCAGGTAAGAACAATTATATATTCTTGTGGGATTTATTTCTATAGGTCTTCCTGCAAATTGCATAGACCTCATAGAAGGTAATATCTCTCTATCATATACCAGCTTATAAGCTTCTCTAATTTCATATTCTAAATCAGGAAACTTTTTTAGGTGCATTTCCATATTTCTAGTTACTAATTCTTCCCAAGTTTCCCTTCTTTCTAATTCAGGAAGATACTTAGCATATTTCATGTAAACTGTTACATCACTTAAAATTTTTTGAGAGATATCCATGTTATTTTTTAATTTTTAAAAATAGAATTCCAATCTAAGGAATTTCTTACTTAGTTAACGTATAAATAAATTTATTTTATTAGATTATTTTAGAGTTCTCCTCCCTGATTAACAATATTTTGTAATTGTTGTTGATAGGTTATTTGTCCAGGTTTAGGTCTGAGATTATAATTAGTATCCGAAAGATAGTCACTAACTAAATCATTAGTAACTGAAGTATTCTTTTCTGATACAATGGTATTTATACCATTATTTATTTGAGAAGCTTTTGGAGCGTAAATATCTCCGTTTTTTTGAAATAAACCTAAGAGACTCATATTTTAATTTGTTTTTGTTATAATAAATACTATCACATATTCATTTTGAATAATGATTTTTGTAAAAAACTCATATCTTCAGAAGTAATTGCATTATTAGTAGATTTATTAGGTTTTGAGTAACTACTATCATTGTCTAAAGACCATTCTAAATCAGAAATTTGTATATTTCCGTTTTTAGTATTTATGCTAGCAACGTAAGTTTTACCGTCAGGTCCAAATCTATTTTTCATAACTGTAATCCTGCCTTCATCATTAGCTTTATCCTCATCTTTACGTGAAATACCTAATCCAAAATCTGCAATAGCTATTTTTTCATAAGATCCAGCAATTTTATCTGCTTGAGTTTTATTATCTTGAGCTGCAGACCTATTTAATTGAGATGCTGACCAAATTGGAATACCTAATTCTTGTGCCATGCCTCTAGCTGCTGCGTAGATATCATCCAATTCTTCTTTTCTCTCATGGTAATTTCTATCGTTTCTTAACAAATCCAAGTAATCTATTACAATTACATCAGGTGTCTTATTACCTAAGGTTATAGATCTTTGTATGTGAGCATGTATACTTGCTATTGAAGCTTTTTTCATAGGATATTCTTTAATTATAAGCTTACCTTTTAATTTACTCACTGCTTCATCTACCTCTTCTCTCCTATCTGCTAAATCTCTAACATCTATACCGGTAAATAGGGAATCAAATCTTTTTCCTACGTAATATTCAGGTAATTCTAATGTATAATAATAAGCAGTAAAACCCTCTCTCGCTGCTGCTGCAGCTATATTCACTAAAAACCAACTTTTACCTGATCCAGGTCCTCCAAATACTAATCCCAACTCCCCCTTACCTAAACCTCCTAATAATAAATCATTTATAACTTCCCAAGGAGTAGGTATTTCTTTTCTTTCTGCTTGTTGATATCTTACCTCTGTATCTTTATCATATTCATGGCCTATATCTCTTCCTTCTCCTATTCTTCCTAGACTTTTAGACATAGACTCTATAGTTTTCAAGTCTCCTAACTCTAAATATTGAATAGAATTATGAATAAATTTTTTATAGTGTTGGAACTTACAAAAATCTAAAAATTCCTTTTCTAGAAAATCTCTATCTTCTACTTGAAGTTCATCTTTTAAGATTTTCTTAACTTCTAAAAGTTGAAAAGCTATTGCTTCAGAAAGAGCGTCATTTTCTACTTTCTTTAACTCTATTTTTAGAACTTCTAAAGTAGGAGGTATTTTATAAGTTTTATAGTAGTTTATAATTTTATCTACAATCCATTTATCAGCAGGATTATCAAAAAAATCAGATTCTATTATGTCATAAATTGTAAGAAGAAACTCCCTATTATTCATTAAAGAAGTTATAATTTTTATTTGAAATCCCTTTCCGTAGGATTCTAATCTATCTAAAACTGTCATATGTTGTTATTAGTATCGGGTTTATATAATTTTAATTTTACAAAAGTATCACTTAACCAATTATTAGGATTTTGTATTGTTTTTTCTAGTTGATCCTTATTAAACATTTTTAAGAATGATACCATGTTGTAAGAGTTATTAGGGGAAGATGCTACTTCATCTAAATAATCTTTGTCTTGTTGAGGAATGTTTAAATTCTTAAGATCCATCAATTTTTTATTTATTCTTAATTGATGTTCATAATTACAAATATCCACATATTTTTTACCTTTTTCTTTTTTAGATTTTTCTAAAATATAATCTAAACTTATTTCTTCTTCACTTGCTAGTTCAGGAAATAATTTCAATAAGGTTTTAATTTTAATACCTGCTACGTTAGGTACATTATCCCCATCATCTCCAGTCACTATTTTACAAGTAAGAAAGTTTTGAGGATATACTCCGTATTGTTCTTTTAACAATTTAGGAGAATATAATAATTGCTTTGTTGGAGAATAAACACTTACCCTGTCAGATACTAATTGAAGATAATCTCTGTCAGTAGAAACTATTGTAACTTTTTTATTAAATTTAGTGACAAGATATCCTATTACATCATCAGCCTCTATTTTATTTAAAATTACAATATCTACAGGTAAACATCTCAAATATCCAATCAATCTTACTATTTGACTTATCATAGCATCAGACTCCTGTTCTTGATCTTCAAATGCTTCCCAATTAGTTACCCTTTCTAAATGCCTATTAGCTTTGTATTCTGGGTAAAGGTATCTTTTATTAGTAGATCCCCCTTCTCCATCAAACACTAGTATTACTCTAGTAGGACCTAGTTTTTTTATTAAGAATCCTAAAGATTTTAAGAACCCTGCTAATCCTCCTATATGCTCTCCATTAGTAGTTACATGATTTACTTTAGCAAAACTCCTTAAAAAGAAATTAAGAGCATCTACTATTAAAACATGACTACTTTTAGTCAGACCTTCTGGTCTACTGCTTTTATATTGATCCATGCAATTGTTTTTGTTTAGATATAGGGTTACTCAATCTCTCAGCGATTCTCTCTTCCACTATTTGAATATCTTCTGTAGTAGGAATATAATCATTCATTAGTTCTGTTGGAACATTATTCCAGGATTCTGAATAATCTTGCACATTAAATCCCCTAAATTTACATTCTTTATAAAGATCATCATACCTATTTCTTAGATATTTTAATTTATCATAGAAAAAACTAACATGTCCTTTACCCAAAGTAAACTTGTCAGGAATATTCTTTAAATTACATCTTCCTTTAGACACCATATTAGGTATCCTTTTAATTTCCCTAGCTTCAGCCAATAGGTGTTTGTTGGTAAGACTTTTTACGTCTACCCCTACGTTTATTCGTGTCATAACTTTATATTTTTAAGATAGGTAAAGATACAGCTATTTTTTCAAATAACTGTATCTTTTTTAAAGAAGATATTTAATCATCAGATTCTGAAGAATTGAAGTAATCGTTAGAATCTTCTTCTTCTTCTACAATATCAAAGTCATCTGTTTGAAGAATCCTTAACCATTCATTTGAGTGTTGTTTTTTGTACTCATCTAAATGCTTTTTATCATCTATAACAAATCCGTGAGAAGTAGCTAATACTTTACCTACTGAAGTAGCTCCATTGATGTGGTTTTTATCTACGGAGATTTTAGTACGTTTAGCAAATTCTACATCTTTTCCTTTTTTAGTTGCTTTTATTTTTTGGGTACCTGATGTGGAAACATTACCAAAAGTTATAACCAATGAAGCATCAGAATACATAGTATTTCCAGCTTTATTAGCCATCTTAGGTTGCCCCATTACATTTTCAGGTTTTCTTACCCATATCTTATTCACAGCTACCAAAGTATTAGTATATTTTTGACTTTGTTTTCTAGACAAGACAATCTTTTGATTAATAAAATTACCAAATTGTTGGGACATAGCACCTGCATTCCATTCATTGTTGTTTTTGTTAGATTCAACTGATAGTCTACAAGGTACTGATCCTACAGAGTCCCAAAGAAAAAGTAAATCACAAGGTAGTCTTCCATTTTTCTGCTCATCTATTAAATCAGCAATAAAAGAAGCAACATCTTCTATAGTATTCAGTTTTTCTCTGTCTACATATATAAAATTACCTTTATAGTTCACTATTTCTCCATCCTCATTGGCTATTTCTTGTACTTTCAATCCCATCATAATAGCATGATCCCAACTCCATTTCATTTCAGTTATAATAAACACAGGTAATATACCCATACTTTGGGCAGCAATGGCTGCTTCTAGTAAAGCGGTTGTTTTTCCTGTGTCACTATGACCTCTCAAAAGAGTAATGTGACCCATTGGTATGCCAGGAATAGAAGTACATTCTCGGAATGCTTCAGACAAAGGAATCCACTTTTCATCCTTCATCTTAATAGGGGTGCTTGTAAGATTTTTTGATTCCATGAATTTATCCAAATCAAAACTATCTTGTACAGCACCCTCTATTGCTTTAGTTAAGCTTTTATTTTTTGACATCTATTTAATCTTCCTCTTCAAATAACTCTTTTAATTTCTTAAGAGTAACCTCACTAGGGGCACTTATTGTTTCAACTTCTTCATTTTCAGATTCTGGAACAGTTTCCTTTTTAGGTTTTGAATTCTCGTTATACTTAGTAGTTTTAACGGAAATAACAGTAGTAGCGTTGAATAAAGTGTTTTTAGGATCCCTTATCCACTTTTGAAATAGAGATTCAATCTCATCATAAGTGTAAATTAGGAATGCACTGTAGATATCAGGTTGGTTCTTAGTCCACAAAGAAATCATCTTTTTGTCCTCTGATAGTTTACTACTTGTACGTTTTGGCCTAACAGTGATTTCAGGATACTCTTTTTTTGCTTCTGCTGCTGAAACCACATCAACAGTCAAATCAAATCCACTTTCAATGCTAGTAAAATTACCGTAATCTTCATCCTCTAAAATTTTAATTAAAGATTCTAGGTTCTTTTTACCAAATCCCCAGTACCTAACACCCATATCCTCTTCCCCTCTAACAACTACAGGTATGTAATACCTAATAGCAGGTTCTAATTTTTTGGCTGCTTTGTACTTATCAACATTGTAAGTAAGAGTACCTGTTGGCTCTTTACTAGCCTCTTCAATCATCATTTCTGAAAATTCAATAATAGGGTCAGGTTCCCCAAAGTTTTTAGGAGATAATATAGTCCTGTTGGCTATATTAAAATGAATAAATAATTCAATGAAAGGGTTCTCCGAATCCTTTTCATTAGGTACTGCCCTAACAACGTGTTTGCCAGGTTTTGGTGACCATAGTATTTTTTCCTTTACTTTTTTAAGGTCTTCATACCGTTCACTGTTCTTGTTGTTGCTCGCATCCTTAAAGATGGACAACTTGCTCTTAATAGAGTCTGCTGTAATCATAATTATAACTTTTTGTTTTTAAAAATTTGTTATTTAATATAAAGATAGAAACAATATTTTAATTTACCAAATCTAAATTAAAATTATTTTATAAATTTTTGTATTTAGCTTTTTTAGTTCATTACCTTGAGTTAGTAGGGTAGTATTTCTGTAGTTTTCCCAAGTGATTTTGAATGAATGATCTAATACTCCATTGTTTAGAGATTTAATAAGGAGATTTAAGCTGTTTATAGTGTAGAGGGTATTAGTTTCTTTTTTTCTGTGTACTAATATAGTGTTAGGTAATATTTTAGTAGAGCCTTCTGGTACTTCTATGTTATAAGTGCAAAGATATTCTTGTGATTCTGGAGATTCTAAAACAAAAATTTTATTGTATAGTATAGTATACTCATAAGTTATAGTATTTAGAGTTTCTTCTAATTTTTCTTTTTCTGTAAAAGTAGAAAATAACTTATTTTTCAATTTATTTTATATATTAGTCCTGTATAAATATTTTATTCCCTTATAAATAGTTGATTTTTTAAGAGAAATTATAATTTAATCCACTTTTTATTTTAACTACATAATTTCCCTCTTGTAATATGTCTTGTATTTTAAATAAGACTTCTTTTCCGTCTTTTTTAGAATAATCTATTAAAATAGAATCATAAACTATTAAAACAGGTTTAGATTCTTTATCTTTCAGAAGTTCTTTCAATTTAACTAGTTTATTTATGTTATTTACTGTTTCTAAACACTGTACATAATAATTAAACAACTTAGTAGGATTAAATTCATTATTATCTTTTAATTTTCTACCATTAGGTAGTTTGATGTATCCTCTTTCTTTAAAAGTTCCCCACAAATATTGTATAAACATATCTATTTTTTCAAAAAATTCTATTTTTTTATATTTTTTTTCAACTCCGTTATATAATTGTCTAAAAGTAATCTTTTTACACTCTGCATATTCTTGATCAGTTAATTTACTCTTATTAAAATATTGTTTACCCAGGTATTCATGTATTGATTCACTAAAAGGTAAATTTATATTCAACTTATTAGCTATTAATCTTAAATGATATGCATCAAAATCAAATTCTATGAATATATCATTCTTAGGTATGAAAGCAGATCTGCAATTATTATCTTTATTTAAAGCTAAAAAATTTATTCCGTTAAATGAATTAGTAGGCCTAGAAGTTATATTGTAAAGATTATAACTTGTGTATATAATATCTCCAGAAATTGACCTGCTATCAGTGTTAGTTTTAAAATGTTTTTCAAATAATTTGTTATCTATTCTAATTCCCTGTTCTTCTACCCATTTATAAACCTCTGTATAAGCAATATAAGGACTTCTAAGACACTTTCTATCTATAAGCGGTACCAAAGTACCAAAAAGAGATTCTGATTGCTCATAATGCTTAGAAACAGGTATTAATAAATTACACTTATTTGAGTTTTTAAATTTATAAGTAAAATCTCTGTAAACAGGTGTTTGAAACGTAAAATCTTTTAATTTATTATCAATATCTAATAAATGTTGATTTACATCATAAAGATTTTCTAAATCTAAAAAATAAGAAGTGTATTTTTGATCAGTAACATACACTGTAGAAGATAGTTTTAATCTTTTTTTAATTAATTCTATATCTAATGAAAATCCTTCTAAATGTTTAATACAGAAAATGTATCCTTTACTAAAATCATTATAGTATATGAGAGATACTTCAGTTAATTTAGGATGGACTTCATCTGAAAAGGGGATTACTTTTATAAAGCATTCCTCTACTACAGGTAAACTATTTAATTGTTTTTCTGTTTCTATTATAAAATAAGCCATAACCTCTTTAATTTGTAAAGGTATGGTTTTTTATTTCTAAATCAAAATATCAATTAGAAATTCTTGCAAATTTTGTATAGTTGTTGTTTATAAAAGCTAGTAATCCTACAAATCCTTTAGCTGTGGATTCTGTAACTCTTTTATTAGTGTCATATACTCCTCCTTTTACTTGATATTGGGATATTCTGGTATCGTGTAAAGGTCCTGTTAATTGCCAAAATAAACTTGTGGTTTCATAGCTTAGTATATTAGGAGCAACATTACCATTTTGTATGTTAGACCAATCATTAGGAGATATTTCTATTACATATTGAAGTCCTGTAACATTCTTAGCAAAATACCTGGTAAAATATCCCGTAGTATAATCTGATTCTGTAGGTTTAGGAAAATAAGATGTTAAAGATTGTAGAGGTAAATTAGCAGGAGGATTACTATTATTAGCTTTAATTGGATTGTATAAATTAGAAGCTATAGGAAATCCGTATACTACAGGAGTTAACTCTTGATTTGTTCCAGTTACAGGATTTTTACCTGTATAAGTAGAACCATCATATAATATATAATAAAATCCAGTATAATAAAATCCATCAGGAGTAGTATATTCTCCTCCATTAGTATAAGATCCTGTTAGTATTCTAGAAGATGGATAATATTTTATCATTTTATTTATTTTAGGTTTTATAACTCCCTGAGGTAACTCCAAATATGCTTTGTCCTTTTATAACCCATCCTTTTCCTTCTCCTCCGTGTACATTATTATTAGTTTTAAAATTTTGTATGTATACCTCACCATCCTGTTTTGTTCTTTTACCTGGGACTACATATGCTTCTGCTTTATTAGATCCAAAAGATTTAAAATTCTTAGGTACAGAATTTAGATATTTTGATATAGCATTATATATTTGTCCAGCTACGGAACATGAAACTACTCTAAAACCTTTGTCTCCGGGTTTAACAGATGAAAATTGACTTCTAGCTGTTATTTGAGAAATAACATCTTTACCGTAGTTTTCATAATTAGTTCTAACTCTATTTAAAATTACACCAGCTACATAGGCCTTTTCTACAGAACTAATTTCTCCAGCCTCTCCGTTTATTACTGCTATAAGATGGTTAAATTCATCTAAACTTAAATCTCTACCTAAATAATCTTTAATTGCTTTTTTAGCATCTGTAGGATCTTGAGAAGTGCAATTTTCAGATTTAAAAGAAGTATCTCCACTAACTCCGTAAGTATCATAAGGAGTATTTTCAACAGGAATATAATTAGATATCTTTCCGTATTCTACTTTTTGTTTCAATCTAATCATTTGACCTATTATTTCAGTAGTCCACTGTTCATTTTCTATGGTATGATGAAGTCCAACTACTATAAATCCTACTTTAGTAAACCCGTTTGTACCTCTTAAAGATAGAGGTAGCCTATTTTCAGGTATTGTAAAAGCTTGGCCCATTACTATTCCTGCTATACCATCTATAATTATAGATAAATTAGCAGGTATGAAGAGAGCTCCTGTTGTTACAGTCCCTACAGATTTAATTTTAGAAATAAACTCTCTATATGAATTTTTAGCACTTTCAATACCAGAACTATCTAAATCTCCTCCCAAATATACTCTTCTAACTATATTATTAAATAATTCTAATGCAGTATTATCATTATTATCAGAAGTTTTATCACTGTTAGATGCACTGTTTTTACTAGCTTCTGTTATAAAAGGTTTATATCTATCATTAAAATTTTTATTTAACCAAGTCAAAGATGATGCATCAGTAGAATTAACAGAAGCATTAGTATCTGATCTAGCAGATATAGCAATCATACTAGATAATTTAGTAGACATATTGGTTTCAAATGTCATAGATCTTACTATACTTTGTTGTCCAAATACAGGTAATTCTGAATAAGCTTTTCTTAATTCTTGTATACTTGATCCGTTAGGATTTATTGCGGAATTAACTTCTAATTTTAAATTAGGTACAAATTGATCATCTAATATTTGAATAGTATTACTATCGTCTCTGTAAGCAACTCTAAAAGAATTTAAACCTCCAGTAGCGGCAGCTACGTCATCCATAATAGCTTGTAAAAACTGCTGTAAATATAGAGTATTTTCTTTATCTGAGTAAGTAAAACTTTCAGCTCTATCTATTAAATGTTGTATATTTAATAGAATACTCATTGTTTTACCTTGATTACTATTTTCCTTTTTAAATGTAGGAAAATGCTGTCTTAGTGGATTTTCCTTGTTATCAGGATTCCATATAGGTCCTGTAATATTAGGTGCTACAGGATTATCTATTGAAGGTTTTGATCCCGTAGTGCTATTATTATTAGGGAATAAACTATAGTAGTCTGAAGTAGCTGCTTCAAACGGTATAAAACAAACCGTAGGATCTACAGATAAATGTTGAGGACATGTTAAACACAGATTAGTCTCTGTATTAAAATCTATATAAAAATAGGGGAATACTCCATCATTAGTATTGCTAGAAAAACCTTCATAAATCAAACACATGTTGTTTATAAAAGCTAATAAATAACCTAGCGGAATATAAGCAGGGTATTCTTCTTGTGTATCTATGTTATAAGGAATTATATAAGAATAGAATAGGTCTTTAATGTTTATAGAAGGAACTGAATCATATAAAGAAGGATCAACCATTAAATTACTATTAAATCCTTTTAAAGCATAAGCAGTCAAATCAAATCCACTAGGAGCTGTTTTTGGGGTATATAAATTAGCGTTTCCTTTCTTATCTAAGTATAAAAGATTTTTTAATATTCCAGATTGATACATTACATAAGTATCAGGGGATATATCTAATTGCCCTGGGCTATTATTAGTTTTTCCTGCGTTTTTAGCTTGTGTTATTACTTTAATGTAATTTAACATAAACAGTAAAGAAGAACTAAATGCTTTTTTAGCTTCTTCCTGTTGTTTGGTAGAAGTATTTTTAGTGGAATTGGGATCCCCAAATGGAACATTCGCAGCTTTTAGAGTTCGTATTATAGGAGTATTCGGGGTTTCCCCATTTAAAGCTCCTATTAATCTAATGTTATTAAATTCAATTTTTATACTATTTAATATAAAAGGTTGATCTGTTAAATTAGTAAGTTTTTGGTTTACTTTACTATAATCTACTTTATATTTTACCTTTGTAGATTGAAAAGAATCTTTACTTCCTATTATAGTATATAATTCATTTTTATTATTTACAAAAGAACCTAAATCTGATATTGTAAATTCAGGATAAGTTATTGAGTTTATAGCATTCGTAGTTTGATTAGTTGATATATTTTCTGAAAAAAATTCTGCAAAAGCAGTTACAATATCTTCTCTAGAAGGCTGTAAATAATCTTTTGGGGTTTGCCAACTAAAAGAAGTATTTAATATGTAAGTATCTACCTTATTAATAGTTATAGATACTTGAATATTTGCAGAAGTTATTGAAGAATTTTTACTATAAACTGAAATAGCAGCTGCAAATAGGGGAGAAATATTATCTACTATAGTTTGAAAAGTACTTGGAGAAAGTTGTAAGATACTTGAAGGGTTTGTAATTTTGTAATTATTGGAATTATTGGAATTTTTTAGAAGTTGATTATCCAGTAATGCTGCAAATGTATTTTCTTTTAATAAATTTTCATAATCAAAATTATTTATACTATGATAGTAATTTAAATTTAAATTTATATTTTTTAACTCTTCTGTTATTCCCCCATTATTAGGAGCATAATTAAGATAAGCATTTACAAATTTATTTATCTCATCTGGTAGTAAAGTCATTTTACTAGCCCCATTAGAAGAACTTCTATTTTTTGCTATTAAATTAAAACTATTTTCATCAGGAACATTTAAAAAATATCCTACATACTTATTTATCTCTTCTAAGTTATCAACATTACCATTTGCTTCATAATAATAATCTACTATTGAATCTCTTCCTAAATAATCACTAGAAGGTCTATAAGTTGTAATATGAGTTACAAAATCAGGTTCATCTAAATGATTGGTTGTTGCACTTGCAGGATTTAAAGGAATATAAATATTTTGCCATAGCTCATGAGGATTTTTAGGAACTTGTAAAGAAGATATTGGTTTGGTAGTTTCTACAGGCTTTTCCTTAGCTTTTGCTTCTGCTTCTGCTTCCGCATTATCTAATATTTCTAAAGAATCTTTATATTTTTGAGCTAAAGTATCAGGAAATTTGTAAGTTTGATTAATTCTTACTGTATCCATTATAGATCCTTTTCCTATCAATTTAAGATTGCAGTCATATCCTCCTTCTTGATTAAATGCCCAAGCAAAGTTACATACTATGCCAAACATTCCATCATAATTAGCAGAAGAATTTTTTATATTTTTACTTAATTGTTGTTGAATTACTGCAGTATTTAATTTAGATTTTAAACCAAAAGGATCATCTAACCCAAAAGTATTTTTAACAGGAACTAAATGATTTAAATGATCATAAGACAAAGTATTATTGTAATATTGAGTATGACCCCACTCTAATAACATAGAATATCCCAATCTGAAGTATAGAGCTTCTATTACATTCAGTTGATTCATATTCCATACTTTAAAATATATTGTAGCATATCTTAAAGACCCTAATTTTCCTGCTGTTTCTATCTTTACTGATGTTAAACCTGGCATTGGTCTGTAACCCAGTTCATCTATTCCTCCTAAACCGTATGAACCATCAGGTCCTAATCCATATCTTAAATCAATACCATTATTAGAGGAATATTTTGAAGTACCTGCTTCTAAAATCCAATTTTTAGATAAATCTTGAGGAAGAGAATAAGTAGTATTAGTATTATCTAAATTTAAACTTTTATAAAAAGATTGAGTATCTACTGCCACATCTACAGAGGATATTAGTCTTACCCAAGCTGATTTATTAGCTAAATATAAAACTTCTTCATTTGACCTTTCTGAAGTAGATGATTTTTGTTGTCTTATTCCTAATTGGGTTATAACATAATCATCAAAAGGTGCTCCAATAACATTAGATAATCTATCCATTATATTGTAAATTATAAGATTGTATAACACTTTTTAAATCGTAAGGTATTCTTAATTGAACACCTACAGGCGGATATAAAGAATCTCCCGATAATGCGTTAGCTGTTGCTATTACCCACCAATAACTAGTATCTTGATAAAAATCATAAGCCATCAAATCTAATCTATCTCCTGTTGTAGTTATTACATAATAATCTTGATTAGTTGCAGGTATTTCAGGATATATATTAGTTTGATATATTAAACTTCCTGTTGTACTTACTTGAGTTGTTGGTATATTTTGATATCTTGATGGCATTTTTATATATTATTTAATGAGGAGGTATATAGGCGGGTGCTGTTAGTTGTACTTGAGTAATAGCATTATTTAATTCAAATAATTCTTGCTGTTTTTGTAAAATATAGTTATCAAGGTTTATATTTCCATAACTTATTCCAAAATCATTAGTTTGATTACCAGCTATTATTTTAAAATTTTGATTTTTAATAGTAATTCTACTAGGTAACTGATCCATAATAGGTTTGAAACTACACTGAACGGTAACAACATGAGGTAGTTGTGCAACATCACTATCTTTACCATTGGGATCTAAAGCTATTTCCCAAGGAGTATTATTATCTATAGTAACATTAACATTTTCCAAAAATCCAGGAACCCTACTTAGATAATCTCCTATAGTCAATCTAACAACAGAACCTCTCATTATACCTTGACTTCCATAATCAGGATATACTTGAGATATTAATGTATTCAATTTAGTATACAAAGGAGCCATTTCTGATCTACTTTGAACAGCTATTTTAAAAGAGAATCCTATTGTTCTATCAAATCCTTTATAAGTTCTAAAGGTTTCTCCCCTTCCTAGGTAAGTAAAAGTGTTGTAATCAGCTTGGTTATTATCTGTTATGCTACCCTCTAAAAAAGCTCTAAAAATAAGAGCTATAGAAGCTCCAGGAACATCATTATCTAAACATTCAAATCCAAATTTAATTAAATCATTAACTTCGTTTCCTCCATTAGTCCAAGGATTTTTTGTATTTCCACTATCATCAGGATAGTAATAATATGGAGAATAAGCATTTAGTTTATCTATTGTTTCAGAGAATATCTTAGAATAATCTGATAAATCCTTTACTTTTCCGGGATTACCTGTATTAATTCTATATTCCATATTATTGCCTAAATAATTTGTTGAATCATAAGGCACTCCTCCAGGTTGTCCTGCTTTTTGTAATTGGAATCTAAAATCTTGTATTCTAGGATTAGAATTTGGAACTACTTCTGTAGTACTTTGATTAGCTAATTGAGCATACGTCATTCCTATAGTGGAGTATACTAATTCAGTAGTATTTATAGCATTGTTATTGCCGTTAAAACTATCTAAAGGTTGTGTATCAGTATATCTCTTTACTATTGTTGATCCTATTCCGTATAATGATCCTGGACCTCCTTGATAATTAAATATCTCTTGATTATTATTAGATATGCCTAATTTAGTAATAGTATAAGGATCTATACCATTGTTATTTAAAGAATTTTCTATATTAGGATAGTAATTAGTAGTATTACCTACTACTTTTAGAGTATATAAAATAGATAATCTATTATTACTTGGAGTATTATTACTATAATTTCCTACTATATATTCATAAGTGTTTTGTAATGATTCATAAATATTGGGGGATACTCCGCTATAATTAAAATGAACTCCCGTTCCCTGTGCTTGTATTTGAGCTAAAGTATTTTGAGTACTATATGTTTGAGTTACTGGTAATATAGAATTACCAAAAACTCCTTGGGAAAAGTTTATAGTAGTAGGAACTTGGGTAAGAGGATTACTTAATTGCAATCCTTTTTGTTTATCTATAAAAGCTTTTCCTCTAGGTTTATCATTTAAAAAAGCTTGTATCCTTTGTGAATCTATTAATCCTGCAGGAGTAGTGGTTAGTCCGTTACCTGTATTGTTTATTTGCCCCCCTCTAATCGGATAATCTAAACCACTCCTATTTAAAACATAAAAATTTTCTGTATCAGTAGGTATTCCGCTACTTTCTATAGGAAACTGTATATAAGGTTGATTACTACTACCTCCCCCGGGTCTATCTGCTCCAAACTTCAAAGAAGTTAAATCACTAGTAAGGTTAATCAAAGTTTTAAATTGATTAGCTATACCTACACTTGGCGTTTGAGGTTTTGAATAAGGAGATATAGGAGGTTTTATAGAAGTCATTTTTTATGGATTTTTAGAAGTTGTAATTGTAGGACTTATTGCAGGAGGAACTCCACTAGTAGGCGAAGTTATGTATGTTTGTTGTACATGTTGAGCTATAGCTCTACCTCCTCCTACTTGTACAACAGTAGTATGATTATATTCTGCAAATTTACCCATTACTCTTTCATTATTTTGATTATTAGCTTTTGAGTTTTTATCTTCATTGGATTCTACGGTAGATCCTAAAGAAGGTCCTCCAAAGTTTTTACCTATTGTTTCAAAAGCCCCCGCTAAGTTTCCTGTACCAGATCTTACAGAGTTAGCATATCCCAACCATTTATCTGTATCAGTAAAAGGAATATGCCCTATACCTTCTAATAAACTAGCTACTATACTGCCTACCATGCGAACAGCTCCAGCAATCATGTCAACCACTCCTTTTATAACTCCTTTTATTTTTTCAGGATCAGTTAAAAAATCTAATATATGAGATTTAGTTATAAAATCTACAAAAATAGTTTTTAACTTTTCTATTATTCCTGATAATTGTTCTGCTGTTGATGTTTGAGTAATATAATTATAAGAATCTTCCCCTAACATTTTATTAATTTCTGCTTCAGTTTTTCCTTGAGCTCTTAAAGTAGCTAATTTTTTTTCTGCATCCTTTAATCCATCAGCCCCTAGCTTTCTAAATACTTCTTGTTGTTTTAGAGTATCAGCCAAAGAATCTCTAGTCATACCTACTGATTCTGCTAAAGCATTTTGAGAAATTACATTTAATTTTAAGAAGTCTTGAGAACTTCCTACCTGATTAGTTATTTCTTTTGCTAAATCAGCTAAATTACCGTTTAATGCAGCTTCCCTAGCTTTTTCTAAGTTTAAATTTTTACCAGTTAATACTTGTGCTTCAAATTCTTTAGAGATACTGCTTTGAAAGTCTAAAAAACTATCAGAAAGACCATTTAGTTGTTGTAAACTAAATCCTAAAGCTTTGGTTTGTTGTAATGCTTTAGCTATTTTATCAGGATATTCTGCAAATCTTAATCCTAAGACTCCTGAAAGTTTACCTGCTTCAGATAATATTCCTTGTAAATTAAAACTTATGCCTGTTAATTTTTTAAAAGAATCAACTTGTTTTGAAACCTGTTTAGTAGTCCCTTCCACAGTTTTTCCTGTTATAAGACTAGATTCATTCAAAGATTTTATAGTATCATCTTCTAAACCTGCTATATCTTTTAATTTAACACTAGTTTCTAATGCTTCATTTGATAATATGTTATTAACTCCTAATTGTTTACCTAAACTCATTTGAAGTTCAAGCATTCTAGTTGAATTTATAACTGAATTACCAGAACTAATAGCAACTTGATCAAATCTTTCTCTTAATGCCTCTGCAGATTCTTTAGACATATTTAAAGACCTAGCTACATTAGTATTAGCTTGATCAACTCCTAATGCAAAATCAAGTACTGTTTTAAATAGTCCTATTAATCCTCCTACTAATCCTCCTATAAAAGGAAGAGCACTTGCTACATCTTGTAATCCTCCTAATATACTAGTAGCTCCTTTTCCTGATATCTTCCCTCCTCCTATTCCTGCACTATCCCCTCCTACCAAGTTAGCTACTTCTCCTGCTACAGACCCTACCATTTTAAAAGCACCTAATACTCCTTTTTCTAGAGTATTCGCTATTCCAACAGCTCCCTTTATTACAACTCCTTGCGGTCCTAATGCTTTTAATTTATCTATTTCAGATCCTATCCCTGATATAAATCTTCCAGTACCAGTTCCTGATTTTAAATTCTGAATAAGATTGCTTCCTATAGAGGATTTACCATAGGCTCCTTGTATTTCTTTTTTTTCATTTTGTTGTGAAGCTAATCTCCTTTTGGATTCATCTAATTTAACTCCTGCAGCTATAGCCCCTCCAGAATTTTTTAGAAGATTATTTAATTTTTTTTCAGTAGCTAATTTTTGATCATCTAAAGACTTATCACTAAATTTATTTCTTTTCTTTTTTTCTTCTATAGTTTGAGAAGAAAAAAATCCTGCTTTTTGTCTTTTATAATCATCAGAAACTTCTTTTCCTATGTTTTTTTGATAACCTAAATTAGTTAAAAGCTGTTTGGATTGTTGTTTTTGTATATCTTTTAATTGTTGATTTAATTTAAGATATTCATTATAATCTTTTTTACCTTTTTCTCCGTAAGAGTTTAAATTCTTTTCTAATTTAGCAGTTTCTTTTTTTGTTTCGTTTATACTTATAGTTTTTCTATAAATGCTTTCCCAAGTAGCATCTTCTTTTTTTAAATTGGCTAATCTAGAAGCAAATGCAGCATTTTCTTGTTCTATATTTGTTTCTTTTATTTTAGTTGATATCTGTTTAGCCATTTTTTATGATAATAATCTTTATATTAAATAAATATGGATAATATCTATTTTTTAGATTTTACAGTGGAAGAATAAACGGCATTTGGACTATCAGGAATCTTAATATCTGGTTTTAACATCAAGGGTTTGTCTGCAGTCACAGTTCTATTATTGTCCCTTATCTCTTGCATCTTTTCTAAATGCTCTTGAATGAATTTTATGTTAAGTCTTCTCTCAGAAACGGGCATATCCATTACTTCTGACCATGAGAAACCTCCTCCACCATGATAAGTTAGTTCAAAAACTTCTCTTTTATATACTGCTCTGTACTCAGTCCCTGGGAAAAAAAAAGTCTGCTGTTAAAGGCAATATTTCTTCTACTTCTTTACCTGAAGATAGGGTAAAATTGACTTTTAGGTCAATATCAGGAGTTAAGTCTGCTATGTGTACTCTTAGTTTACTAGAATCTTTGGCTAATAAGTAGTTATCTACAAAATCTCTTATTGATTTGGTATCATAATTACCGTTTACAGATAAAATTTGGTGTTTTAATCTAGTAGTGAGTTCCCCTGCTTGTAAATTAGTTGCTTTTTTGAACCCTTTTATCTCTTGTTCTATAGCTTTTTCATCTGCTACAGTAAGAAGTTTAAAAGTTATTTCATTTTTAGAGTTAGGAAGGGTAAATTTGAATTCATTTTTATTATTATACAGAGAAAAGTCTACTTCTTTGTTTTTTAAAGTCTGTAAATCTATTGTTACCTCTTCTTTTATATCATCTTCAATATCAGTGTATTGAAAAGAATATTGAGAACCGTATGCTAGGATGCGAGCAGCTATTAAAAGACTATTTCTGTCTCCTAAAAGCAAATCATTGTAATCAATTGGTGATTTTATTAGGGATTGTAGCATTTTCTCTATTGCTATCCCTTGTCTAAGTAAATTAACATTAGTAAGAATATCTTCTTCCCTAGCTGTCATATACTTCATTTCCACTTTTCCTGAAGATAGTGGGTTTTCTTTGTCATACACTTTGCCTTGTGAGGCTAATTCAATTGTTTCTGTAGGTAACGTAAACTTTTCTTGTTGTGCCATAGTCTTAATTTATTTATAAATATATACATTAATAAATATATATAACGTAACTTTTTTAAAATTTTATTTTTATTTAACAGTGCTATTATGACATTGCTTCCTGACCTACAATATGAACACCTACGTTTGATCCTGTAGCACCTGTTGTTATAGCTACTGTTAAAGTATCTGGAATATTACCTCTAATTGAATTGTACAATGGGAAAAAGTCTGATAAATCAAATGTTTGAAGTCCTGATCCACCTGCAGGAGAAGTAAATGCATATACTACTTCACCGCTTCCAGATGTTAATCCTGTTGCACTTACATCTCTAGTAGCAAAAGAGTAGTTAGAACCTAATAAGCTTAAAGCTTGAAAATTTGATCCTGTTAATTGCACTGGATTTAAAGGTACGCTAGATATTAATTCAACATAACATAATGTATCTGAAGATAATACTAAGGTTTGAGGTAATATTTGGCCTCTGTTAATCAATCCTATAATAAAATTTGAACCTGCTGTAGGTGCTGGTGAGGGGGGTAATCCTGTTACTACATCAACAATATTAAGAGTATTATTTGTGTTGCTTACAACACGAGCTACAGAACCTGTAGAAAATCCAAAATTACCACTACCACTAAAATTAGCACTTCCTGTAAAGAAATATACTCCTCTACCAGTCCATTGATTAGCTGTCCAAGGAGTACCTGATACTGTTATACTAGCAGTAGTTGCTGTTGAGATACTTCCAGTATACTCTAGAGTTCCCATAGGTCTATTTTGAATAGATAGTACAGGAAATCTTGTTGATCCTGCTGGTACGTTTCTACGTGGAGATTGAGGGTTCATACCATAAGAATAAGTAAATCCTCTTTGATCATCTCTACCTCCTTCTACTAATACTGATACACCATAATGTATAAAAGTAGTACCTGCAGATACGGAACCACTATTTCTGAGTTCATATCTTACCGGTAAGTTACCTGTTCTAGACCAAGGACCTTGAGCTATATTAGCTGTATTAAACGTATGTAATAGATATTGTTCACTATTCATAGTTACACCAAACCTAATAGTACCAGCACCATACCATGCATATTCAATCCACAGCATTTGAACATTATTCCAATTTAAAGATTTAGCTAAATTAATATCCCCATTCCATTGATCTAATGAAACTTTAGTTGTTATAGGCAAACTACCAGAAGTTGCAGAATCTGATCTTAAACAAACATACATTCCTGAAGGATTGTTTGATGAAGTAAAACTCTGTTCAAAAAAAGCTCCGTTAGAATCATCAAAGAAACCTACTCTAGTATAATTATTAGCTACAGGACCTCCAAAATTAGCATTCGCTGCCATATACATAGTCTTTCCAGGTTGATATCTATGGTAAGGTCTAGATTGTCTAACACATAAATCATATGATCCTGTACCTACAGTCATAGCAACTCCACCTAAGCTAGGAATTTGTGTAATAGTAGCTGTACCATTGCTACCTGTAGTATATGTTAAAGACTCCCATCTCAAAGGTTGAAGTCCGTATTCAAAATCGGCTTCATATACGTTTTGATGTATAGTTACTTTTTGTCTTCCAAAGTTATCACTTGTTTTTTCAGATGGTTGACTTTTAAATAACGCACCTCCGTCAGCTGCGAAAGTTCCATCTTGCCCGTAAAAGGGACTGTTTACATATACTTGAGGCATGTTTTATATATCTTATTTATAATAAATAGTTTTATAATCAAAAAACAATAAATAAAAAATCCCCTTTTGTAAGAAAGAGGAAATTTTACTTTTAACGTTGGGGGATGTTTTATTTCTAATAAATGTCTAATACTTAAGAATAAAATATTATATCAATAGTTTAGGATGCAGAAATCCATTCCTATAGTCAAATCTAAACTAATGGCTTCATTTGCAGACCAGTCATATTCACCTGCTTTGAAAGTTTTTACAAAAGCTCCTTTTATAATCCATTCGCTTACTACATCTCCTACAGGGCCTAATATTGATAAGTTTAAATCTTTTTTGTAGAAGTCAGAATACCCATCTCTTCCAGTTACAGATTCATGTGAAAGTCTAACCCATTCCATTACAGCCTGTTGACCTGAAGGAGAAATTGGACTATAAAGAGATAAATTCATATCTTTCCATTCTGCTTTACCTTTTATTTTACGGTAAACGTTGATATGTTCTAATCTTATCTCACCCAAATCTACTTCAGGAGCAGAAGCTTTTTTAATCATGAAAGAAGGAATACCATCTATGTACATAATGAACCTATTTTGTACCATTGGTTCATAAGCTGTAAACATTATTTCGTTTGGATCTAATATTGGCATAATTTTAGTTTTTAGTTTTTATATAAATAAATATTTGTAAATAATAAATTTTTTTTCTATTATTGTAAAATAATATAATTATTATTACAAACAAGCCTATAGCATATGAAAAAATTTAATTGTAAAACTTGTGGAAAAGAAAATATTAATACTAGGAGTAGACCTAAAAAATATTGTTCTAGAGCTTGCGCAAATGCAGATCCAGAAGTTAAAGCAAAAATTGTTGAATCTCAAAAAAAAACCTATGATAAAAAATACGGATGTCATCCTATGAAAACAGAAGCTACCAAAAATAAACAAAGGGAAGTTATGTTAGAAAAATATGGTTCAAAATTTGCTATGGGTGTTAAATCTATACAAAAAAAATCAGAAGAAACTAAAGTTAAATTATATGGAGATCCTTTTTATAATAATATAGAAAAAGGTAAGAAAACAAAGTTAAATAAATATGGAAATGAAAATTATAATGGTCAGAGAAAAAAAACCATTAGAGCAATAGATAAAAAAATATTGGAATGGGAAGATATTATTATTCTCAACTATGATCCTACTAAATCCATAAAAAATCAATTATTTAAAGTAAAATGTGTTAAATGTAATTCTGAATGGGAAGGATCTTTAAATAGTAATTATAAACCTAAATGTAAGTTTTGTTCTGATAAGATTAAATACATTAAAATTTCAAAAGGACATCAAGAAATTATTGATTACATTAGATTGATATCACCTGACATAGAAATAGATATAAATGATAGAACCACATTGATTGGGGATGAGTTAGATATATCTTTACATAAAAAGAAAATATCAATAGAATTTAATGGAATATTTTACCATAATAGCTTTTTTAAAACTAAAGATTATCATTTAAAAAAAACTTCTAGATGTTTACATAGGGGAATAACTCTTATACACATATTTGACTATTTATGGTGGTCTAAAAAGGATTTAATAAAATCTATGATAAGTGCTAAATTAGGAATATTCAATAAAAGACTGTATGCTAGAAAATGTGAAATAAGGTTAGTCAAATATGATAAAAAAAAAGTATTTTTAAATGAAAATCACTTACAAGGAACTGCTAACAGTTCAGTAAATATAGGATTATATTTTGAAAATGAATTGGTATCTATATTAACCTTAGGAATTCCTAGATTTGATAAAAAAGCAGATTGGGAAATAATTAGATACGCTAGTAAACAAGGAGTACAGGTTATTGGAGGATTTAGTAAAATGTTACAATATTTTATAAGGAATTATACTCCAAAAGTTATAGTAACATATTGTGATAGGACTTGGAGTAGTGGTGAAACTTATTTAAAATCTGGTTTTACTTTTGACTCTTTTACTCCTCCTAATTATTTTTACTTTAAAAATTTAAATGTATATCCTAGACAAATGTTTCAAAAACATAAGTTGAATAATATTCTAGAAAATTTTGATCCTTCTAAAACAGAAATGGAGAATGTATTAAATAACGGGTACTTTATGTTTTGGGATTGTGGCAATCTTAAACTTTATTACAATACCTCTAATACAAAAAGAAAAATCCCCATTTAATGTGGGGACTTTTTTAAATTTTATTATTTTACTATGTAAGTTTTTTTACCTTTTATTATCTTAGAAACTGTATTTAAATTTACCATTCTCCAAGGAGAGCTGTTTGAATACTCTCCTTCTTTATTTTTCTTAGAAGTTCTCCTAGCAGCTTGTAAATCATATACAGGTATATAGCCATATTTAACAGGATCATATTTTAAATTTCCTCCTCTTAAACCAGCTCTAGTACCTTTAATACTATTTATTACTCTTACTTCTCCATTCTTTTTAATAAAGGTAATGGAATAGATTGTTCCAGGAGGTAAGAAAGCTGTTCTGTATCTATTTTCTTTACCTTGCGGTTTCATTACTTCACCATTAGGTTTACCAGCTACAAAGCTTGTACTGTACATAATATCTCTTAATACATTTTTAGATATTATTATTGTTTCAGGTACATCTTCTCCTATTTTAGTTTCAGGTTTTTCTTTTTCCCCGGACTGTTTTTGAGTAGGTTCTTTTTCAATAGGCTCCTGTTCAGGTTTATTTTGATCCTCAGGCTCTTTTGTATTCCCTTGCGGAATATCTGTAGTAACTTCTTTATCTTTTTGAGTATCTATTTGATTGTTTGTAGGAAGATTTTCTATATTGTTTGTTTCTTCCTCTTCATCCTCAAATAATTCTTTTAAACTTTTTTTTTATTATATATTGCTTCTTTAACTCCTCCTTTTTGAGGAACAGGAGGTTTAGTTTTATTAGCTCCTTGACTCTGTTCTGCAGAAGGCCCTTTATACTTTTTTTCATTGGCCTTATTTATTTTATTTCCTTTGTCTAAAGTTTTTTTAGTATCTTTAGGACTTTTAACTTCGGGTTGAGTTACTTCAGGTTTATTAGGTGTTTTAGCTTTTTCACTTTTTTTTTCAGAAGTTTTTATCTTCGTCATTTTTTTAGTCTTACTTAAAGCTCCATCTGAAGTTTCTTTAATTATTTTTTTAGACTTTTTAGATTCTAAAATTATTTGTTTAGTTAAAGCTTCAAATAACTTACCTGATAAATGTATCCTTATTCTAGTATTATCGTTCATCTTGTTTAATTTTTTAATCATATTATATTAACTACCGAAAACTACTCCTGTTGGCTGTACATTAAATGTTAGCTGTATAAACTCTGCTGTTTTTGTTGGTTGTAGATAGATTGTACCTACTAACAAGTTTCTATCAATTACATCAGGAGTATTATTGGTATCATCCATCACTACTTGATAAGAATATAAACCTTGTCTCTGTTGTACAGAAGCTAAATAAGGATTAACTTGTGAAGTAAATTTATTCCTAGTAACTGTAGTGTTTTGTTCAAATACTAAAGTTTCAGCTATTTGGCCTATATAAGATTTAAGAGCAATCAACAATCTTCTTACATTTACTCTGTTAAGAGCAGATGCTTGAGAAGCTAAAGTCTTTTGACCGTAAACTACTACTCCTTGACCTGGGAATGTTGCTATAGGATTAACTTTTGCTGAATAAAGAGTATCTCTCATCGCTTGTGTTAATCTTCTTTCAGGTTGTAATACGGTAGGTAATCCACCTCTGTTCATACCTGCAGGTGCAAACCATTCAGCAGCTACAGTATCATTGTATTCATATACTCCCGGAATTACTGTAGAAGGAGGTACAAAATGTAATCTACCTGTATCAATAGAAAGTATTTGAACCCAAGGCCAATAAGTAGCTCCGTAAGAAGTATTATAAGAATTAGCTAGTGAACATACTGTTGACACTGCTTGACCGTATCCAACCAAATCCAATACTGCAATATTATCTCCTCTGTTTTGAGAATTAATTAATATAGTACTAAATTCAGAAGGTGAGTTTTGAGCTGTTAATCCTGGAGCATATATTGAATTGTAAATATAAGAGCTCTGATCATTCATTAAGTTTATGGCTAAATCATAATCAGTAGAAAGTACTCCTTGAATATTGTTTACACCGCTAGTAGCTGATACTGTTGGTATAGTTTCGTGTAAGTTCAATTGGAAGGTATTGTAGAAACCATATATGGGTCCTGTAGCACCGCCAAATGCACCATTTGATGATCCACTATTAAGTTGGGGTATAGATGCAGTATACGAAGGATTAGACACTAATCCCTGTTGGTTTAAATAGTTTGGAGTAGTATAGTTTACTGATTTTACTCTTACATAATTAGAAGAATTATTGTAGCTTCCTGTTAGTTGTAAATAGGCTTGACCAGTTTCATCTGTTACTACGTTACTAGCTTGATTACCTATTACGTATTCTATGTAATTATTTTGATTTGGATCTAAAGATAAGTTAGTCCAAGATTCTAATACGTTTTTACTATTTTGATAATCGTCCCCCCTTCTAATATTTAAAGAGAAAGTACCTGACCCTGTGTTTGCTGAAGTAATTTCCCACCTAACATTCAAAGCAGAACCTGATTGTAGTGCAGATGAACTAACATAAGAAGCAGAAAAATCATTATTCATCACAGTACCTACAGATAGAGTTTCTAAAGTGAAGGCACCTACTGTATCCCCGGGAACATTTGTAGTAATTAAAGAAGAAGTTGCAGGAGTGTAAGAACCGCTAGCTACCCTAGTAATTAACAAAGATTGACCTCCTTGTTGAAAATAGTTATAGGCCGCTTGAGAAGTTAAATACTCTCTAGTTACTCCACCAGAAATAAAAGTATTTCCAAATAAAGCTACATATTGTGAATATGAAGTTACTACAGTAGGAATATTTGGTTTTCCTAATACGGTTGGACCTATCAAAGCTGCTCCAACAGTTATTGGATTCTTTGTTATCTGTGATTGGTTGCTTTCCTGTAGGAATACTCCAGGACTTAAAATTGTTTCTGCCATTATGTTATTTAATTTCTAATAATAAATAGTTAGTATATTGTGTAAAACCTATTTATATATAATTAGATTTACTGTAAAGAAGTAATTTCTCCTGTTTCTACATTGATAGAACCATCTCCGTAAGTTGCACCTAATTCTTTTAAATATTCTTTTTGTTTTAGATTTAAAGATTTAATATCTTGTTTGATTGTTTCTAAATCTAAATCTATTAAAGTTTTTTGATAATTTAATTCTCCCAGATATGAAGCCAAATGAGTTGCTTCTGTTTTAAAACCTTGGAATTTCTGTAATTCTTCTTGACTTAATTTCATAAATTTTTACTTTTTGTGGGTTATTTTATTTTTTACTTGAGTTGTTTGTTTTTTAGAAGGTTTAGTGGGTTGTTCAATATGTTTTATTTCTGAAACAAAAATATTTTCATCTTTTACTATAATTTCTTCTATTTTTTTAATTTCTGTTTTAGCTTTAGCTTCTATTACCTGTATTTCAGGAGTTTTTGTTTCTTCTAATGTATTAGATTCATCTGAAGTACTTTTTTTATTTGCAATAAAAGATATCACTATGGATATTATTACTAAAATGGATATAATTAGGTAAATCATGTTATGTTATATAATATACTAATAAATAGTTAAAAATGCAAGATAAAAGTATATATATTTTTTATTTTTTTATTATGGTACTATAGTTATTGTACCACTTAAAGTTACTATACTATTATTAGAAGAAGGTGTTACTGTTACTGTTATAGCAGGAGTGCCTCCACCAGTTGTAGAAATACTACCGTTTGTAGCACTTATAGTATTAGAAGATAATGTTATATTAGTTCCTCCACTATTATTTTGTATTCTAATTACTAAAGTAGGAGCAGTACCAACACTAATTCCATTAACATTTATATTTGTTGTCCCTACGTTTCCTGTTGTAGGAGATGTAAAGTGTGGTGATCCTACAGCACTAGTATCTGTTATTTGTACTGTATGAGAAGTACTACTATTATTTTGAACTGTAAAACTTCCAGTATAATAATTATAATTAGAAGTAGTAGCATCAAAAGTAAAAGTAGTTCCGTTAAAAGAAGATGATATTATATTTGTTGTAGAAGAACCTGTAGAAGCAGATCCGGTAAATAAAAAAGTAATTGTAGAACCAGAAGAAGCATTATAAGTATAAATAAAATTATCATTTAATGTTCCTGATTTTATAAGTTTACCTGAGTTTCTTATATTTGCTGAATAAGTTGTGTAATAAGCTGAGTAGCTTACATAAGCAGAAGGTGCTATTCCTGACGCTGTTAAGTTGGTTGCTATTGCTGAAATATATTGATTAATTGATCCTATACCTACTTGAATAAAAGCAGCGTAGTTATATCCTAATGGAGCCTTACAATTATTATAAGCAGTATTTGCACTTGCTACGTAACTATGATTATATCCTTGCCATCTACTTTGACTAGTAGGTGTTATAAAATTAAGTGTACCATTAGATACAGAAAGACTACCAACATTTATATCAGTATAACCTAGTTCAGATGCTAGGTTAAGACTAAAAGGTGATTGAGTTGGTATATTCAACTCAGTTCTTATCATACTTTCTGATATAGGACCTGAAGATGGCAATGACATAACTTTATTTATTTAATAGTGATTTTAATTCATCAATTTGTTGTTGTTGATCTTTAATAGCTTCTATCAGTAATGAAACTATTTTATCATATTTAACAGCTTTATATCCGTTATCTCTTGTAGTAACAACTTCCGGTAATACTTTTTCTATTTCTTGTGCTATAACTCCTACATCATGTCCTTTATATGAATGATATTCTTCATTAGGAATCCAATCAAATTCAACACCTGATATTTGTTTTATTTTATCTATTGGATTTTTTATTGGAGTTACATTAGTTTTAAATCTATTATCTGAAGTATTATAAGCAATAACATCACTAATAGTTGATATAGTACCTATATTATTTATATAAAAAACAGTTGTACTTCCACTTACTATATCAAAATAATTTGATGTTTGGGCTGTTAAAGCTTTTATACCAAAAGAAGCAGTATTTGCGTTATTATTAACTATTTCTACTAAGTGAGTTGGTATTGGGGTAGATGAGAAAGATGTTACGTTTGTGAATGTACTATAATTAGATAAAAATTGTAATCTACTAAATGGAGCATCAGTTCCATAAGTTCCTCCTAACATAGTAAGATAGTTAGTAGCAGAAGAACCAGAAAGAGTTTGAACTTGAAAATAAGAAGATGTTTGATTATCTGTCCATCCAGGATAATTAGCAGTTAATCTAAATTGAGATACACTTGGGCTACTACCTCCTGCTGCTCCTTGTAATATTAATCCAGTATTAGTATTACTTATACTTACATTAGGTCCATTTGGAGTATATATAGACAAAGATCCACTAAAGCTAGCATTAGTACCATTTAGTACTCCTGTAAAGTTACCGCTTCCACTTACGTCTAAATTATATTGTGGATTAGGTTGGTTTATACCAACATACCCTCCTGTTGAACCAGAGAATGGATTTCCTGTTGTAGTTCCATAAGAACCACTACCAAATATTAAACCACCTATATTAATACCATTATTATAATTTATAGGTAAAGTAATATTAGTACCAATTATAATATTATTATTGCCTATTGATCCTATAAGACTACCACTATTATATGCAACACGGTATCCTATTAAATTTGAATAGTTACTTGTTATTTGATATGCATTTTGAAATCCTAAAAAATTAGAATATTGTGAACTTGTTGAATATTGTCCTGTGGATCCTCCTATAAAATTAGAATAAGAAGATCCTATTGCTTGATTTCCTGCATTTGCTCCAATAAATACAGAAGTAGAGGCATTAGAAGCACTAAATCCTGAAGATATTCCTACAAATACTGAATTTGAAGTATTTGGAGCAAATCTACCAGCATAATATCCTATAAAATTAGAATAGTTAGAACTTGATGCTTGATATCCTGCAGCATATCCTATAAAATTAGACTGTTGTGAATTAGAAGCATTGTATCCAGCATTTTGTCCTATAAAATTAGAAGAATAAGAACTTGATGCTTGATATCCTGCAGCATATCCTATAAAATTAGAAAGATAAGAGCCTGATGATTGAGATCCTGCAACATATCCTATATAATTAGATTGATAAGAACCTGTAGATATATACCCTGCTTGATATCCTATAAAATTAGATAATTGGGATCCTATTACTAAATATCCCGCGCTTTGACCTATAAAATTAGACTGTTGTGAATTAGAAGCACTATATCCTGCTCCTTGACCTATAAAATTAGAAGAATAAGAACTTATAGCATATTCTCCAGCTTGAGCTCCTATAAAATTA
>Ga0214166_1000193_pt1 | contig 32048 bp, 40 predicted proteins | sample TroBogepilimnion_27_FD_153005 | JGI IMG/M metagenome (GOLD analysis project Ga0214166, IMG submission 153005) | Freshwater microbial communities from Trout Bog Lake, WI - Practice 18AUG2009 epilimnion v3 | ecosystem: Environmental > Aquatic > Freshwater > Lake > Epilimnion/Euphotic zone ...
GCGATTTCTCCCTTCAAATTACCCGCCGGATGGTTGGTCGATTCTCGCCTCAGAGATTCATCGAGTTATGGGCTTATGCAGGTGTGCCGGAAACTCACGACGCACAGATCAGGCGGCCCTGGATCTCAGCCAGGCTCATCCCTTTGTCACGTTGCTTCCAAAACCGTTCAGCATGAAGGAAGTCAGGGGTCGCCTTGCATCCATCAAACTGGGATGAGGCCCAAAGCTCCCGACCTGGGGTTCACATTGTTTGAATGACTCCGAGTCGCTTGAGTCTGGGTTTATGTAGGCCAGAGGCTGAGTTCCTTTCCCCCTCCATCAAGCCGCGAACCAATGTGGTTGCACGGCCTTCCTCCTGGCCCTGAAGGAGGGCAATGAACTGGTGGCCGGCGACCACTCGAACCTGGGTTCGCTCCTGGGCCGGTTGCCATGCGGTTGTTCAAATCCGCCGGACCACCGAAGCAGCAAAATGACAGGGCCCCGTTTGGACCCTGTCTTTTTTCTGGCTCCGGAGGAGGGATTTGAACCCCCGACCTAGTGATTAACAGTCCGAACACCCCACACGCTAGAACTCAGTAATAGCCTGTGTTTCCGGAGATTTGCCATTGCGCTTGTGAGGATTTTGTACGGGCTTAGGGGTTTAATAACTATCCAACTTTACAAGGTAGTGTAATGTCCTTGCATGTGGCGCCATATTGGGCCTGAATCAATGCCTGAGCATCCCTTTGATTATTCGCTTCCACGGTCACTTCAATTCTATTGTCACAACCTCTTTGATTAACAACAGTAACCCATGCAGTATATTTCGTCATATTTAAGTCCCCTGTTCGTAATTATATCATATTGTTAATATATAAATCAATTACCTGACCACCTCTCGCTGACCACTCGCACCACATTTTATGCATTTAAAGTTTTGAAATGATTGATTTGAACACGAATCTGGTGGAGCCTGTTCACATCCTACAGAATTACACTTGTTACACTTATACAACGGTCCACCACAAGGATTCTTTCCCGTTGATCTCTTTCCACTGCAAGAAGCCATACTAATACTCCATTTTTATACTGCCATTCAAATGGATGGATGAAAATGGAGGCAGAATGACCACTCAAATCCATTTAACTGGATAATTTATTAAATTGACGCAAAATAATAACTATTAATTTCATCAATTATTTTGTCATCAGCAATAGCAGCAAATAAATTATTTTTTATATTTTCGTATGTGTCATATTGAATATCACCTTTAGTTACTAATATTTTTAGTACTTGAAATACTATTTTACTTGTAACTTTTTGTTCAGGCTCTACTAAAGTGGATCGAATTTTATCAGATTTTTTTAGAAATATTAATGCTCCAATAGTATTAAATAATACCTGTTCAAAATCTTCGTGTTTATAACCTTCTTCTCCAATTAACTTTAGCCATGCAGTCAACGCAGAAGTGAGGGTTTGTATGACATATCCCTCTTCCGGTGAGCACTCTGATTCTGAGCCGTTCATAATATTATTCAACAATTGATGTAATATTTGATCGGCTTCTGGAAATAATTCCTTTGGGTCTTCTTTTGCTTGATTCATTACAGATTTTTTAGTTTTTGTAATTACATTTAATTTAGTCTTTTCTTTGATTTCTTTAAAATTTTCAACAAGCTTTGGATCTGTTAAAATATAATCTTCAATCATTTTTTTGGCATTCATTAAATCAAGATTATAAGTTTCTCGAATAATTTTGATTGCATTAAGTTTATTCCCATTTTGAAGCGCGAATATTGCAGCCTTAGGAAAAAAATTGTCTACTGAATTATTGATTCCATCTGAAAATATTTTTTTACTATAACTCTGAGAATTACTCGCTTTAACCTTGTCATTAGTGGCGATGCTTTCCACTTGATTCATCTTTAAAGACGAACTTTTGGGGCTGGAACTGGTGGCGTATTTGTAAATAAATCGAAATATCCAAACTATTACTAGAGAGCCAAGAAGAATTTTATGCCATTCCATCGCGCCCTCTCGGTGGTTGATGCTCATCCAACGGTCAGGGCCAAAGCTTTCTTGAGTAAGGTCCAAATTGTTGTACCTCCCAAATCACTTCTAAGGCGGTAGATCGTTCACAGTGCTCTTGGACCGTGAAGGGGCGACCGGTTCGGCATCTCAAGCAGCACGGCAGTGGCCGGGGTGAGTGGTATGGGCTTTCCTGATCACCCCCAAAGCTCGTCCTGGTGCTTCTTCTGCTCCACCGTAGAGGTTTCCTGGTAACGGAGAGTGGTCAGTGCACTTTGGTGGCCACACATGGTCTGGACCTCCTTGAGAGGGGCCTTGTTGCGTAGGTGCAGGGTGGCGAAGGTGGCCCGTAGGCGGTGGATCCCCAAGGTCGGAACACCAATAGCCTTGGCGCCACGCTTCAGGGCTTTATTGAGCCATCCGCGTACATGGGGATTCCCTTTCTCGCCTGGGAATATCAGGCCCTTGCCTGGGCGCTGAACCGGGAGTGGCTCCTTCTTGGCAAGAGCCTGATGGGTGAGCATCCAACCTAGGGCGGTGTGCAGGATGGGAGGCGTGGCGATCACCCTGTGCTTCTTCCCCTTGGTCTTGCTCCTCACATCGTATTCCTCGGCGGTCAGCCACTCCCAACGGGCATTCAGCATCTCGGCCTCCCGGACGCCGAGGGTCATGGCGAAGGTCGCGGCGGCTGGGATTTGGGCATTCAGCCGTGTCACGGCGCTGAAGAAGATTTCACGCTGGTCCTTTTCCACGATTGGCCGAGCCTTCTCTTCCTCCCTGAGCATCTTGACGGAGTAGGGCATCTCTTTGATCAGCTTGTCCTTCATGGCCCAACGGCAGAACAACTTCAGGTAGCGCATGGCCAGATTGACAGTGGCCGGGCTACGACCCTTCAGATAGTCCGAACGCCAGTCCTCGACCCGTGCCGTGGTGACCTGCGGGAGTGGCAATTTGAGAAGCGGCTTTAAGACTTCACGGCTCTTCTCGGCGGCGATCCGATGCTCATCAGATATGGAGCGACCACGGGTGCTGAGCCACTTATCAATCACCGCTCCAAGAGTCGGGGCCACACGTATGCCATGCTCTCCCAGGATGCAGTCCTGACGAACAATCTCCAGCACCCGCTTGGCAGTCTCTAGATCCCTGGCCTTTGTGGTGCCTGAGTGGAGGGCACCATTCATTTCGAAGCGGTAGTGATAGACCTTCCCGCGCTTAAAGAGCCACTGGGTCATGCAGACCTCTTGAGGCTGCGTTTATAGAGGCGGTCCCGCACTTCCATGACAAGGGGATCAACTTGGTGAACGGCCTGAATCCATTCCAATACCTTCGCCAAGATGAACTTTGGGTTCTTCCAGCCCGGAACCGTGGGGCACCCGGCCCGGACCCAGGCATGGATGGTCGTGCTGGAAACACGGATGTCGTGGTCCCGGAGCTGCTGGATGAGATTTTGCTGAGAGAGGATCAAGAGTTCCCCCCCTCCAGCGCGGAGCAGGGCATCCCAACGACTTGGTCCCCCTGCCCTCCAATCATCGAGTTCATAAAAAATAGCTTTGAGTTCAAATTGCCGGATGCATCTTTTGCAATTAACTCGATAGCCTTTGAATTTGCAGCAATTGCGTAAATTTCATTATTTCCATCTATTGACTTTAGGTTGTTGTAGATCCTCATGATTGTTATCCGTTAGGTCCACTCGGCGGCGGGACGATACCGGTTATTACTTGGGGGGCTTTACATTCCAGGTGGCCCCACGGCACCCACACTATAGATATACCGACCGACCGTCTCTTTTACTCCCAAGATTTTTTCAAAATTTAGTAGGTCAGATGAATTTTTGATTGATTGAAATTTTCCCCAATTAATGGCCTAAACTGGTTGCCTGTTCAGTATAATTGGCTAGTATTTGATATGGAGGCAGACCATCATGAGTCTTCTAGAATCATTGACTGGAAGAAAGAAAAGGGATAAGTTCCCAATCACCCCATCTAATAAGATTGATACACTTACCCAAGACACCATCTCAAAAGGAGAGACAATGGGTCAAATCACTTACCATTCTGGATCTGGCAGGTCTAAGAAGGCGGAATACAGGATTGGGAAACTTTCAGTTCCAGCTTCTGCAATTACCCGAGTGATCAATGGGATTGGATCTAAGACGGGCGCGGCTCTAGATCGTGCCTTCTATCAGGGTTTGGTCAAATATGAGAACGTCCTCGAAGCTTTGGAGGCTGCCAAAATCCAGCCTGCCGATGCTGTAAAGGTGTTTCAAAGCCTCAAGCCGGTTAAGTCCGTTGGAACTGAAGGGAGAGTAACCAAAGTAAAAAGGACCGCTGAGATTTTCGCCAAGAGCATTGTCAAACGTTTCAAAGGAGATGATCCCTCGAAGTTGGTAGAAGATTTCATTGCGATGGCCAATAATGATGAGTTCAGAAAAGAAGTTGTTGAAATTATCAAATCGTACAAGATGAATTTCAATGTGTCTCCTACTGGTCACATCAAGACTAGTAATCGGAAGGCTAATCCCAACGCCTTGAAAGCTCTTGCAGCCACTAGGGCAAAAAAGAAGTAAGATTCTCAGTCCGTTTAAATGAATCCCCTGATGTACTATCCATCGGGGGATTTTTATTGCATTGTTTTAAAATCGAATAACTGAATGGCTACCTCTCCTTCGAATATTTTTCAATCCAATCGGAAAAATCGGGATCAAAGTCCACATCGGCTGAGTCTATGTATTTGTGCATGAGTATTGCCAGTCTTCTTTCCTCTGCGTCATCTGAAAGGCGACTGGGGCGGATATATCTTTTAACAGAAGGTAAAGCCGTTTCGTACTTTTCTGGAGCGGTCGTGATGAGAAGTGGGTTAATGGACATGATTGCCTCCTTGGGGCAGTAATGAAGGTCTTACCGTCGCTTGACTGCCTTCCCTGGTTCATTACTGACTTTTTGTGGCTTTTCTTAGCCAAACAAAAATAAATTTATTGGGGGCACTTCAAGCGACTCCGCATAGGGCTACACAGTTCAGGCTATGGTCTTTCAGTTCCTATGTAAGCAATTGGCGCACGAAGTTATTTACTTCCTGGCGTTTGTACAGTTACCGCCCGCGCCAACGGCAGGCTGGTAAGGACCCAAAAGTACAAGTGCGGAAAAAAATTCAGCTTTCAAACCCTCTCTTTAGAAGGTCGCCACGAGGCATTTCCCCCTTCTGGAGAATCACATGAATGCATCTATTAATTCTGAACAACCTAGCGTCGAAAGGGAAATCCCCCCCCTGGCTTACTGCATCGAGGACGCAGCCGTTGCCCTTGGCGTTGGCCGAACACTCCTCTATAGGATGATCAGTGAGGGCCTGATCACCCGCGTGAAGGCTGGCAAGCGTTCCCTCATAGCAGTTTCTGAACTGGACGCCTTCCTGGCTCGTGGGGGGTCAATATGAGAGCCCTCGGAAGCGGTGAAGGTTTTGGTCCTGTGGCAGGGACCAGCTCGGCTAGCTATTTGGGACGCAGTCCCAACCTAGCTTCGCTAGGTAACCCCGTAAGGGGTACAGGCGAAGCCGAACCTCTGCTATCTCTGCGTAGTAGTAATAGCAGTTATAGATTAGAGCATTACAAAATAGAACAATATAGAATAGAACAATATAGAGTTCAACAGACTATGAACACCTGTTCGACACCTGTTCCCCCAATCAATAAATGTTTAAAGGGGAACAATTAGATGTCTAAGGTAATGTTAGGATATACATATACGAAAGCACTCCTACTCCCTCTTGATAAATTGAGGATTCCAGCTAGGGGATTAGTTAGAGATATGATGGATTATTATCTAATGAGTCAGACATTTGATGAAAATCCAACTGCAGAAGAAATTGCGTTCTATCTTTGCGAAGATGTTGAATATATTAAAGAACTTTGGGATGAACGCACTCGCCTTGCTTGGGCCCATGCCAAATGTTATATGGATACCTTGATTGATGAGAGAAAAGAATTCCAAGATGAAAAAGTAGTTGCTGGAATTGCATCTGGTGAAGCTAGAAAGGATTCCGTGACTCTTCAGGAGGCCGAATCAATTCTTGGTCCGAATATAGCTGTATATAATTCATTTATCGAAAATTGGCCTCACAAAAAGGTCACTTCAACTGATTGTGAAAAAATAAATAGCCTAATAAGCAATGGTAAAGTAACCAGCACACAATTAATCAAAGGAATTATCAATATATCAGAACAAACACCAACTGATAAACGAGATTACATGAAATCTGTCTCTTCTTGGCTAGCTGGAGGTTGTTGGGTTGGCAAACCATCTAAAATTGTAAAAAATGACATCCAACCAGCTCATTTAAATAGGGTCAACGATGAGGCTAAAGAGGCTTACCTTAAAGGTAAAATAACTCATAATAATAAGGAATCATGATGAACAAGTATGATAAAAATGAAATTTATAATAAATTAACTGAAAAAATTGGATTGACACCCAAATTGCTTTCTTCAACGCGAGATAAAATACAAGATAATATAAAAACACATTTACCCAAAAAATTATTTGTAAATATGCTTGATATTAAACCATACATTAACCAAAATGGATATGGCCTACTGGGAACTTCAAGGATAGGTAAATCATGTGCAAATGCGGTAATAATAATGTCATGCCTAAAAGGGCTAATAAAAAAACTCGTAGATTGTGTTGAAAAAAATGAAGAAGATATTAGTATAATCAATAAAATTAAAGGAAATTTAACTACATGCATAAGCCATGACGCTCATAAAGTTGTAAATTGGGTTAACTGGCCAGATTGTTATGACTGGTCACAAAAAAATGCCATTACAGATTTTGGAACTGACCGATTACCGAGATATCACACTGAATGCATGAAAAAAACGAATCTTCTTATTCTTGATGATCTTGGTCGAGAAAATTTTTCAAAAAAATCATATGAAAATGGGATGCCTTATGCCCATGGACAATTGGCATTAGTCTTAAATTATCGAAATGAACACAATTTGCCAATTATATGGACTTCTAATTTAGAAGAAATTGATTTAATGAACATCTATGGTGCTCCAATGTATCTCCGCCTAGTGGAACTTGCTCCCCCATCTGAATGGTTGAGTCGAATCAATTAATATAACAATTTAACAACAATATTGCCATTATTTTACACAAGGAGAAATAATATGGTAACCGATACCACTTCAAGAATGGCTCTGATACATGAATTCTGCGTCGTTCAATCAAAATATAGTTACACAAAATCAATAATATCAATAAATGAAATAAATGAAGTAGATGAAGGTTTTTTACTCGTTGGTTTGAATACTGATAATGATGTACGAGATATGATAGCAATGTATCAAGATATGCTTGATGAAAAATTAATGAAATATCGAAAAACTGCTCCCAAATTAGAAAAAAATCTTATGATAATTGCTAATAATAATAAAATAAATCCTATATTTTCATATTTAGGATTCACCGATAGAGATTTGATACGTCAGGAATACGAACACATGGGCTTTGATTTATATGCCATCGAGACTATTCATTGGATATGCAATGCAACTGGTTGGACCAAACAACAATTGGAAATAATGATCTCAGATGAGGGAGATTGTGATTTTATTGAGAGTTGGGTACCCCCTTCAGACGCTTTTTAATAAGCAAACGCCAAAGAATGTTCTAATTTGCTCCAATGTTTAGATTGTTTGGGATAAAACCAAATTCGGCTAAGTATATTAGCTCCTGGAGGCACTCCCGGCTCCACCTTGGAGCCTCATGCGCGGTGCTTACAGCCTCCCCCTCAGAGAGTTTCTTGGCCTGAAGCACCGGCAAGACCCCCAAAAGAAACGCGAACCGTCTCAACCCTTCAACCCGGCCTCCGCTATACCGGGAGGCTCCTACAAACGCCCTTTCCGCCGCCCCCAAGGTGGACAGAGCCAGACCCGGCTCAAGCGGGGTGAGTTGGATACATTCACCGCCGATCTGATCTCATGGGTGGCCGGTGGCTGCCAGCAGATGGCATGGGAAACATTGGTCGCCCGAAAGGATGAATCAGGCGCTCCGACATGGCTCGACAGCGAAATGCTAGGTTTGGACGCCCTCGATCATAAAGTTCTGGGCCTCGCCTTGGCTCATTTGGTCCACCTCCAGGGAGGCTTAGAGAATTCACCCTTCGAGCCAGGAAAGGATCTCGATTGCGCCTATCTGATCCGGGTCCTGAATCTCTCATCCCCTCACGGTGTATGGGAATTGGCCGAACGGGTGAGCACAGACTCTCCGCTTCGGACCCGTGGCTATCTGGAGGTGGATCGGGAATGGAGTACTCGTCAGAAACGGAATGGATCGGGTCCCATCAGCGTGGCCCGGTTCCTCAAGACCGATATCTCTCTCAGCGTGAACTGCCTTGGTTCCTTGCTGGGACTCGAAAAACTTGATGTGGAGGATCTCGGCCCCTCCCTAGAGGATTTGGCGCTTCCTGAGGCAGTTCGCTCCCAACTTGGACGCCTACTGGAGAATCCTCCTGAGTTGGATCGCCCCTTCCTGGTTTATCTCAAGGGAACGTCGGGCAGCGGGCGCCGTAGCCTGGCCAAGTGTCTAGCCGAGCACTTCAATCGCACCCTGAAAAGCATTCGACCCAGCGATGGCCCTCAACCAGGGGCATTCGCCATTGCCGAACTAGCCTCTCACTTTGATAACCAGGACTTCCAGCTTCTAAAAGAGCACCCCTCCTGGCTCTTCCTCAAGCCGGTGGAGAAGGGCCTGTCTTTCGACCCTGAATCTCGTGTGGACTTGGTGCTCGACCTCGGCCCACTCTCCACCGATGAACGAACCAACCTCTGGAACCGCCAAATGCAGGAAGCTGGTCCTTCCTTTGCGGCGTTGGATATCGCAGAGCTGGCTTTGCTCGATGCTGCTCCTGGACGCATCGTGGAGGCTGTGAAACGCCTCTCCCGCAGCTCGGCCTGGGACAAACTAAGCCCTGAGGCAATTCTGGAGGCCCTGAAGGTAGCTCTCTCTCAGGACAAATCTGAGAAATCAGAGACAACCTACGCAGAGAAGCTGAAACCGGCCCGCCACCTGGATGAATTATGCCTCCCCCCCGAGGCCATGATCCGCTTCAAACGAACCATCCAGGCCATCCGTGGACGCAAGGAAATGCTTACCAATTGGAATTTGGATTCTGGTCTAGTGGGCCAGGCTCAGGGTGTTCTTCTCTTCCACGGTCCCAGTGGCACAGGGAAAAGCATGGCCGCCGAGGTGCTGGCTCAGGAATTGGGTCTCCCACTTTGGCGTATGGAGGCAGCGGAACTGGAATCGCCCTTCGTTGGAGAGAGTGAACAGCGCCTTCATAACTTTTTCGCCAGCGTGAAAGACAAGCCCGCTGTGCTCCTACTGGACGAGGCCGACACCGTGCTCATGGACCGTGGGAAGACCACAGGATCGACACAGAGGTATCAGAACAGCCTGGTTAATTGCTGGCTCCGCGAATTGGATCGGTTCGAAGGCGTCCTCGTACTGACCACCAACCTCCCAGAGGGTCTAGACCCTGCCATCGAACGTCGTATCCAGTTCCGCATGGCCTTCGAGTCTCCTTCGGCTGAAGTCCGGGCTCAGATATGGAAGACCCTGCTCGGTGATGCTCCGATTCCAGGTCGTGAAAACCTGGATTTCAAGGCCGTGGCGGAACGATTCCCCTTCAGCGGTGGGCGGATCAAGAATTCTTTCCTCGATGCCTGCACACGAGCTGCCGAAGTCGGTGCGATCAGCCAGGACATTCTTCTCGCCGCCTGCGAGGAGGAGCAACGGTCATCCATCACCAACCAGACCTTCCGCACCATCAAGGGTTTCGGAGCCTAAGTCTGTATTCACGCCCATCAAATCGCCGCACCCCAGCTTGCATACCTGGAGAACCATGCTTCCAATTCTCGAACACCTCGCTCATGCCACACCCACCTGGCTCAAGGACCTCAGCCCCTCTGATATTCAGCAGGGTCCCGGCCCGTGGATGGAGCACCTCACAGCCGATGCTCTGGTCTATCCAGGCTCGGGCCTAGATGGTTCACCCGTGCGCCAGTGCAATGGCGTGGCCCACTCCTTCATCTTCCTGGACTACGGGACACGCAAACCGAAGGTGCTTTCTGAACTGAAGCGCCTGAGGAAGACCGGGACCGGGTTCGCTCACCACCACCTTGTTGGCCTAGTGGAATTTGATCCAACACCCTTCCTTGCCAATGCAGACCCAGGCTTCATCCACCAGGACATCGGCCACAGCCAAATCGAGCCATATGGGCTCTGGAGCGTCTACGAAAGCAATGATCCAGGTTCGACTGAACGATTCTCCTTCCTGTTCTTGGGTACGGAGGCAATCCAGGCCCTTGCGGCCCTATACCCAACTCAGGCGGCCCCTCCTCGCGGATTGGTCGTACAGGAACACGGGTTCGGCGGCAACTGCTGGGGCAACTTCAGCGAGAAGATCATGAGCTTGGCTGAGCATTGGAAGGGCCTCCCGGAACTCCTGATCCTCGGTCCCAACCACCACCTCGGCAAATGGCTAGGAACGGCCCAGACACTTGGCGGAGATGTAGCCACGGAGAGCATGCACCAGGAGTTGAGGGAGATTGTATGGGTGAAGAACCCCAGTCGAGTTGCTTCTCGTCGAATGGATCTGGCCCGTGCGTGAGGGGGCCTGGTTCGATCAACTATGCAATTTTCAATGGATCAACGAGCATGCATCATGGATACAAAAGCCCGAAAACGCTAGGCGGCTCGGCGTTCCAGATGAAGTCCAGGCCGAGCTTTCCGCCATCCCATGGGACTTCAATGTTCCGGGGAGAAGGGCCATTCTCCGCCTAGCCATGAATTCAGGGCTAATTCGGATGAGAGGCCATGGTGGAGCATCGGTCACTTTCGAATTCACTATTCCTATTGAAGCGGCAATCAAGGTCGTTGCTGCCTTCATGACGCAAAATTTCGGCCCGATGACCTGGGTTCAGTTCAACGACCTGAGGGAGAAGGGGCAGTCCTTCGGATGCTTCTACAAGGATCTGAGCGAAGCCATGGACAACGGGACTCTCTCAGACCTGTTAGCCGAGGCCGTGGATTCAGCAAGTGTGGGCCATTCCACTGATTCTCGGACCAGCCATGAGGAAGGAGAATCGTGAAAATCATGGCTTTCTCTGACATGCACGGGCGTGGATTTTTGGCTGCTTCCGCTCTGATTGATAAGCATCAGCCAAACTGGGTCATTTGCTGCGGCGATATGCTCCCTGACTTCATTCCGCGTCCCGCCAATTCCCGCCTGTCAAGCGACAGAACTATTGACCCCCCGAACGACACGAATATTGACCCCCTTGGTTGATGTGAAGCCGATGGGATGTCCGGAGCGGAGGCCGTAGGCCGCAGCGGAGGGCATCCCATCGGTCGCGGCCTTCAGTCGGCCACTTCCGGGGCTGGCACGATGCCGGCCCGGCGCTTTTCTCGCAGGCGATAGCTCTCGCCCTTGATGGTCACGATATGGCTGTGGTGCAGTAGGCGGTCGAGGATGGCCGTGGCCACGACCTCGTCGCCTAGCATCTCGCCCCAGGCCCCCACGGGCTGGTTGCTGGTCAGCATCAGGCTCCCCTTCTCATAGCGACGGCGGATTAGGTGGAACAGCAGGTGCCCGGCCTCGCGCTCTAATGGAAGGTAGCCCAGTTCGTCGATGATCAGCAGGTGGGGCCGGGCAAAGAGGGCGATGGCCTCCTCCAGGGCTCCATGGCGGGAGGCGGCGATGAGTTGGTGGGCCAGGTCCGCGGCGTGGACGAAGCGGCAGCTATAGCCGAACTCGATGGCCTTCCGCCCGAGCCCGATGGCCAGGTGGGTCTTTCCCACGCCCGGAGGCCCAAGCAGCAGGACGTTCGTGGCATTGGCCAGGTACCGGCCCGTCTCCAACTCGGTGATGAGGCGCCGATCCAGGCTCGGCTGGAGGCTGAAGTCGTAATCCTCCAGACGGCGGTCCAGCGGGAACTTGGCCATCTGGATCCGCATCCGGGCCCGTTTCTGGTCCTTGTTCTGGACCTCCTCCCGGATCACATGGTCCAGGAACTCCAGAAAGCTCATCTCACCTTTGGCACCGGCCTCCAGCAGGCCATCCAACCGTTCCCGGGTGCTCACCAGCTTCAGGCGGGTCAGGTGGCGCTCCAGCCGCTCCATGCGGGGATCTACCATGCTTCACCTCCCACGATGGCGGCATAGTGGGCCAGGGGGCGGCGGATCTCACAGGGCTTCGCTGAAGCTTTCGCCCCACCCACCAGACCCTCCACATGCCCAGGGTCCTCGATGACCTGGTGGCGACCCGGGTGCACCGTGTGCTCGGCGATGACCACACCACGGGACATTACCTGGATCAGTTCGAACTCGACCCTGACCTCCAGGGTGATGCCCACGAACTGAGGCGGGACGCTGTAGCGGTTGGTGTCCACATCGATCCGACCATCGCTGGCCGCCTTCCGCGTGAAGTGCCTGATCCGTAGGTGGCTTGGGTGGTTTCCCACAGGTTTGAGGGAAGCCTTCTCCATCTCGAACCGGTCGATGGGTCGTTCATGGGTGGTGCCATGCACCCGCACATCGGCCACCTCCCGCATCCACCAGGTCAGGTGCTCATCCAGAGCCTCGTCGCTCTCCCATTCCAATCGGCCCAGAGCGTTCCCTTTGGCATACCCCACGCCGTTCTCCACCTTTCCTTTGGTCCGGGCGCGGAAGGGTTGGCAAGCCCTCGGCACCACGCCCCAATGCCGGCAGAAAGCTTCGAACTCGGGGTGGAACTGGGGCCTTCCCCCTTTGCGTCCCAGCACCAGGGGCTTTGCGTTGTCCGTCAGGACCTCCTCGGGCACGCCACCGAAGTGCCGGAAGGCGTGTTCAAGGCCCGTGATCCAGTCCCGCTGACGCAGGCTGCCGGAGATCTCGATGTAGCACCGGCGAGAGAAACCCAGGGTTGCCACGAACACACAGCGTTTCTGGCGCTCGCCCCCGATCAGTAGCCACTTCTCCCCGAAATCCACCTGCATCTGCTTCCCGGGCATGGTCTCGAATCGCATGGTCGCCTTCTGCGCCCGCTCCCAGGCCTGGCGGAAGGGCTTAACCTCCCGCTCGACCGTCCGCAGGCTCACGGCGATCCCCCTGGACGCCAGTTCCTGCCGCAGCACGTCGGAGTTCCGAACCCCAGCGTGGAACCGAGCTCGGATCCAGTCCCGATGGGGCGTCAGAATCCCTGGGCGGCCCTGGTCTCCCCCATACCGGCGGCTCTCACCTGACCTGAGCCAGTCCCGGACTGTATTCCGCGACACACCCGTCTCCTGCGAGATCCGCTTCGCTCCCCAACCCAAGGCCTTCAATGCGAATACCTGTGCCACTGCCCCCTCACCCAGCATAGTGGCCTCCGATCTCCGGACGCCAGGATCCTCCCTCTCCACTTCCATCGCTTCCCCCTTCCTCAGGGGGTCAATATTCGTGTCGCCAGGGGGTCAGTTTCTGATGTCGCCTGACACCGCCTTTTGGCTCAGCAGTCGTTCTGGCGAGACCATCGACACCTATTCATCCGGTCAGAGACCGTGACCACCATGATCGTGGGGAACCACGAGCTGCCTGGATTCCGATACCCAGGAATGGACCACCTCCCCCCACAGTTAGAGGGTCGAGTTCTGAGGCTTGAGGGAATCCCTGGCGATTCCGGCCCATTCAGCTTCGCCAACGGATTGCCAGAGGAAGAACTCGAAGAGGAACTTCAGGACCAACTAACCCTTGTTCCGAATCCCCTCATCTACCTGAGCCATGCGCCACCCTTTGGGAGCTGTGACAAGTCACATCGAGGGGATCACATTGGCAATCGCCCACTTTTTCGTCATCTCCACGATCGGAACTGGCCAAGGGCATTGGTTCTCTGTGGCCATGTTCACGGCGGCTTTGGAGTCGAGGAAGCTGGTGCCACTACCATCGTGAATGCCGCCACCGGATTTACTTTGATCGAATGGGCTGAAGGCTTCGCTCATGTCATGGAGATGAATCGGCTGGTGGAAGGTAGCAATTTCTGGGTTTCCCCCTGATCACTTCGGACTAGATCCAAAGTAACAAGGTGAGTTCCTCAAATATTGAATTTCAAAAGTCCTAATTAGAGGGACTTGGCCATGCATGACATCAATATTCCATTTCAGCCAGAGAAGAGAATCAAATCACGAACAGACATCAGACCCGATTTGGTCAAGCTAGAAGATAATCCGCCAATATCAGCGACTCGTTCCAACTCTGGCGAAGCGCGAACAGGCATGTTCACATTTCAGGCCCAACTGCTTCTTGAGCCAAAGAAGTAGCCCTGTCGTGTATCCTGTTATCACTTATCCCACTGCTTCACTCTGCTGACGCCTGCTTTACCTTCCGCTCTCTCTTAGCTTCCCTCTTTTTTGGCTTCGCTCCTCGCCTCGGTGCAATCTAGGCCGATTGGCTGCTTTCGTAAGGCATATCGCTCTAGGAGCATCATACAATGCTCAAAAAGATTTGGAATGATCCGGTTTTGAGCAAAGTAATAGCTACGGGAATTATTGGAGCAATCGCATACTTTCAAATTCGGTTATTATTGGTAATTATACCGATTTGTATAATTTGGTACATTCGGCGGCGTTGGTATTCATCGGTGAAAACTCAAATGTCGGATGAGTATAGAAACAATGGAAAAATGGAACTAGAACTGGATCATGGTAGCCATCAGCCGAGCAGTAATTCAGCTTTAGGGACAGTGCCAGCCCAAGTGATAAACGCCAGACCGACTAACATTTTGTTCGGGCCAAAACCGTATGAGTGTTCTTCATGCCATCACGTTTTCATCATTGACACCATGCCGGCACTAACCACCACCCTTACTGTTAACGATTGGACAGTCATCACATGCCCACGTTGCGGAATGACAAAGCGGGTCAATCCATGGCAGCCGTGATTGGGCTAACCGATGGTCAACAATGGGCCAACATTAACATCCAATCGAATCAAATTTTGAAGATGATTTACACTATTTTTATCTAATAAAAATATAATATCGGAATGAGTACCATATTTTGTGACTAGGGTTATAGATCCGCCATGACGAGTTCCACCCCCGGTTTTCAATTTAATAGAACTTATTGCTGAGTACGGTCGATAAATATTTTTATTATCTATTTTTATATCTTGAAGAAGTAATTCTAAATTATAACTATAAATAGGTTCTATCATTGCACTATTCATTCTAATAGATTGTGCTATTATGCTAACGGCACCGCCAACTAAACCAGTTGCAATACCTGCGGCAACCCCTGAACTTCTACTAACGGACATGGTAGCCATATCTACCATATTTCTAGAACTACTGTGATTTATATTCATAAGGTACAGAATGCCACAATTAAGAAAAATTATTGTTCCAACGGCGGAAACATTTCCAGCATTATTTAGGCCGAAACAATTATTAGAAATTGCAATCACACTTAAGCTATCCTTTAAATTGGGCAAATTGTCACATTCAGATTTCCATTGCTGGGTTAAATATATTCCTTTGCACCCTTCATGAATAGTTAATCCTCCAAATTGAATCTCCGGCGAAATAAAGATCTTGCCAAGCCATCCAGTCGGTCTAGTTGTTTTTCCACATACCGAACAAATTGGTGATATATTAGTTTCAATTGTTTCTGCGTTTAGGTTGTCATTAGGTAAATTATTTTTGAATGTATTGATTTTTGATTGTATTAAAGGAGGGATGGGCGGGATTAACGGATTAATATTTATTAATTTTTCAGCTTTGATCCATATTGCCGACTTATGTATATAAACCATTGTCTCTTCATTGATTCTTTGTTCTTGATACCAAGTTTTTAAAATTTCTATAGTTGGACATGAATATTCTTGTCCATCAATCCCTATAATTTTGTATCCCGGGGGCATAAATTTCCCTCTTAGATGAATATTCTTTTATTTATCATTAATTGTAACAGACTCAATCACAGGGGGTGCCTTAATATCTAATTTGGTTTTTGAAGCCTGCTTATAACTTTTTGAACCACTTAATATGAGTAATCCACATATGGAGAAGGACCATAGGTAGGCTGCATCATAAGGATTTGATCCACCGCCTAATTTGTATAATTTAAACAATAATATACCAATAATTGTCATGGTCAATCCAAATCCTTTTAATGATTTCGACCGTCCAGCAAGTCCGCGAAAGATGATGACTAAGATAATAATTACTACTGCTAAGACTACCCAGAAACCGACTTTAAACAGAGCTTGGTGTTCCTCTATGTAAAAATCCCATACTACTTTTAAACTTAATGGAATAAGTAATATTAAACCGATCCGTCGTGCGATGGATGTAATTCTCCAATCCATCTTGCAAAGCTTGATCCAAAGAAAAGATACGGCGAAGTTAGCGGAGCCCTTACCCCTATTGCGAGCATTCCATTGTTTCCGAAGTTGAATAGCTGATATAAGTTCTGATTGTTGAGTGGCCGTTGTCGGTAAGGAAACATCTGTCCCGCAATCAACGCAAAATCTTGCACTTTCACGCAGTAAACTTCCGCATTGATAACAATAACTCATTCGCAAACTCCGGAGTAAGTCATGATTTATCATGACGATTTTGTGGAGGCGCTGAAGCTATAGCCTCCCGGATTGGATCGTCAACCTTGGTATAGGGCCGCAATATAGTCCAACCAAGTACGACGACACAGATCCAATCAAGTAAGCGCCAGTGATCTCGCGCCATATGAATACGTAGGAATGGGTTAAATAAGCAGGCTCCCGCGAGGACCAGTACGAATAGTAATCTCTCGGAATGGCGGAAAATGGCCAGGATGCTGAACGCTAGAAACACTACCCAACGTAGATTTCCATAGTAGAAATATGACAACCGAACATCAAACACAGCTGGAAGCAAGAAAGCCAAGGCAACCAGGATTGCGAATTGGCAGATGCGGGCGTTGTTCAACGAGAGTTTGAGTGAATGGCTCACCTTCATCTCACAATCGGAAGGGCAATGGGAAATCAACAACGGAGTACGCCCTAGTACTGATGTTGTAAGATATTGCCTCGAAAACCTTTCCCCGCATTAACACTTCTCTAGACGCGGCCTCTTGAAGAGCAATCAGTTCCATTGATTCCTTTTCATTCAGGTTGCCCTTTGATTGGAGTTCTTTCACCTTCAAATTCAACCGTTGACGGGCGGTTTCAACCCATAGCCTCTGTTCATCAGGAGTCTTTACGAATTTGGCATCGACTTGGTAGACACTGAAACTTGGCCTTGGCTTCATCGGACCATAGGGATTATTGAGATCAATCGCCCTATATGTTTCGAGGTATGCCCCTTCTGGGGCCTGCAGAAACTGCCTCACCTGGAATCGGATTACAGGGTAGGAGATGAAAGCACCATCTTCAGGGTCACGCTCACTTGTTTCTTCTTCGCCTGGGACGACTACTGCATGCCATCGGCGAGTGTGTTCGAGGCGAGAGTAGAATCCTGCCCTGGCTTCCTCATTCAATCGCCGTTCTTCGGCTTCATGTTTTCCCTTAGGCGTCAGGTTGTGGACCCACTCAACATTCCCGTCCAGCCACATGAAACTAAAGCCAGCTAGAATTGCACAGACAATTACCAAGCCAAGTTTCACGGAATCCCCAAATCAATTTGTGTTGCCTAAATTCTTCCTCAGTCACCTTGTTGATTTAAGGGATTTGAGGACCATGCAAGTTGGTATGGTTGCAGGTTGGCATGGTTGCAGGAAAAGGTCCAAACCCCCCTTCTTCGACATATGATTTCGCGCTAAATATTTCTGTTGGGGTTTTAAGTATTCCTGATGGGTTAAATTGATCTCTGCCTTAGCTATCTTGTGACAAAACCTGGTCAGCCCAACGTGGGGCACTACCGACAAACATAAGTTGGCCCCGAGAGGGTCCGTTTTCATGGCTTCAACTGTAACACACTGTCCCGTGTGTTACAATTGGGTATGCCTCCACGACGCCGAAAGCACCCGCAGAAGAAGGACCAGACACGAGCCGTGGCCTACCTAAGGGTGTCCACCGAGGACCAGGCCCTCGGGCCGGACGCCCAACGAGCCGCCATCGAGAACTGGGCCGCGAGGCAAGGTGTCCAGGTGCTCTCCTGGCACCTCGACCAAGGCGTGGGTGGGGCAACCCCGATTGAAGACCGTCCAGGGCTGTTGGCAGCCCTCCGGGACCTCGAAGACCTGGAAACCGGCCTGGTCGTCGTGGCCAAGTGGGACCGCCTGGCCCGCGACATCATGGTGGCCGCCATGGTGGAGCGCATGGTGGAGCGCGTCGGTGCTCGGATCGTCAGCGCGGACGGTGTAGGGGTGGGTGATGGGCCAGAGGCTGCCCTGATGCGAGCCATGGTGCAGGCTTTTGCAGCCTACGAGCGTGCTCTGATTCGAGCCAGGACGAGCGCCGCCTTGCGGGCACTGAGAGCCAAGGGACAGAGGGCTGGAGAGGTCCCTCTGGGGTATCGCCTGGCAGAGGATGGGAAGGGACTTCTTGAGGACACAGGGGAGACTGAGGCCATCAACCAGGCGCGGAGGCTCCGTGCGGAGGGTCTGTCATATCGCCGGATCGCTGCTGAAATGGAGCAACGCGGACTGCGCCCCAGGGGAACCAAGTGGCACGCCATGACTGTGCGCCGGATGGTGCGAGAGACGGCCTAGCTCTTGGGCTTAGCCTATCAACATGAATCCTCCTTCTCGATACCCTTGTTCTGGGTTGGAGCGGGAAGGGAAAAACAAGAAAGATTTTCGAGAACTCCGAATGGCTGATTCTTCGAGGGGAGGCCGACCCAGGCAAACGATTCCCGATTACCACCGTTATTGACCCGACCGATTAGGGAACGACAATCTCCGGATCTCCCGAATACACCTTCACTGTTATCTCGTCAGCCTCGGATGCAGGGATCCCATCCCTTCGCAAAATTTTGTACGCCTCCTCAAGTGGACAACCCCCAGATTCCAACATTCGTATCTTTCGAAAGAGCCTGCGTCGGCGGGCAAGAGGAGTCATGGAAACGCTCAGAGGAGCTGTCTCGACTGGATTGCCAAGTGGAGGCTACCCATCAATGAGCCTGCTTCGCATATCCTTACCCAATTTGAAGTAGACGACTCTCTTCGGGAGGACTTCAATACTTTCACCGCTGCGGGGATTCCGGCCCTGACGACCCTTTCGATCACGCAAGCGGAAGCTGCCGAAGCCACGAAGCTCTACGCCCTCCCCCGTCCTGAGGGCCTCAATGATCGAGCTTAGGAAGGTATTCACCAGGAGGTCGGCATCCTTCTTTCCCAGCTCTAATTGCTCCATCAAGTGATGGGCCAAGTCAGCCTTGGTGAGAGTCTGAGTGGATTCCATTTGGGCTCCAGCAGGGGATCCAGAGGAGAAGGAAGAGTCTATGAGAACCGTCAAAGCACCTAGAATCAAAGGGTGTGGCTAGTTGAACAATCAAAATGGATGTGGTCAGCCTTCCACGGCCTCCAATCGGACTTTGATTGCCTTCCGACCGAGCTTCCTAACGGCGGCGATGGCGGCAAGTTGGCTTTGCCGGGGCCGGGATTTTTCGGCTTCCCAGTTGTAGATGGTCTGGGCTGAGACACCAATAAGAGCTCCCATATCCCCGGCAGACAGACCCAGCTTCTGCCTCTGGACAGAAAACCGCATTGCACTGAACCGGAACTTGGTGGTTGCCTCACCATCGACTTCAATAGTCGCCTTCTTAGGCCCATTCTTCTCAAGCCTGGCAACCTGCTTCTCTAGGGCGGCCACCTGCCGTTTCAGGGCTGCGATATCAGACCGGTGTTGCGCAGAAGCCTTCTTGATGCCCTCTGCTTCCTTTCGGACTTCCTTCTTGGCCAGACGGAGGATTTCATCCTTCATGACCGAGGCAATGTTTGGCATGTTGGTTCTCCTCTGTAGTAGGGCACTGTGCTTGAGCTAATTGAGATCAAGATTGAATGAGATGGATTGCTTACACGATCCAGAGCGCCTGTCTGCGCCGAAACGCTGATTAAACCTGACGACGGGAAATTCTGAGAAAGAGTGAAAGATAATGCGAGCTGGGACGGAGTTGAGCGGAGGGTTAGCCCTCAGGCGAACAACTCCTTTTCAATGCGAGCCATGTATTTGTTGGTATAGAACAAGTCTGGTTCATGACGTACAGGGCGAACCAGAATGCGGAAATCTGGTGTGGCTGGCGAGTCAGCATCAAAGGTAACAAGCCCAATTCCAAAAATTTGGCACAAAGAGTCTAGGCGTGGAACTTCTTCATCTTTTGATTGACGAGGAACGACCAAATACACCCTATGGCTAAATAGTTTATAGGCGCACGCCTGCCCAAAGGCTGTTACAAGCTGAAGTGTTTCAGTTTTAATTTCGGCAGAAATAATCTCAGTCGGTCCTTTAATAATATCGCTTCGGCGAGATTCTTGCTTCCCGATTACATCCGGTGTTCCCCACTTGTCCTTGAAAATGTTTCCGCCTAATGGGATGGCTTGCGTTGCATCCTCGATTTCGTTGACGAGCCAATCTGCGAATGGAGCATAAAAATCGACTTCGTTTACTTTGCTTACAACCACAGTAGGTGACAGAAGCTGTTCGGGAATCTCGGAGTCTGCTGGTTTATGCTTCAGAAGACGGAATAGACCTTTTGATGGTTTGTACACTTTATCTGGAAAAGCAGCATCAAGGTTCCAGATGCATCCGTTAATAGTATTAGAGTTGAATGTAGAATCAGATTCTTGAATCTTATTACGCAATTCAAAATATCTAAGCCCCAATGGATTCTGATCAAGGAGTTCAAATGCCCTTGCTTTGATTCTTTCCGTCACTTTGGTTGGTTGCATCATGTGTCCTTTTGGAATTTATTGGAATCATGGGGCCTAAAGAATGGAGTTAAGTAAAGGGTCATCGGATAGAACTTGGCTATTCATCGTAATTGACCAGTTTGATTTTCGCCGCACGATAGCGAGCATAGACATCCTTTCCATCCCACCCGTCCGGCATCTTGGAGCGGAGTTCGCCTTCGTTCAGTCTTGTGTTCTCCTCTTTAGTCACAAGCCTCATACGATAGAACTTCTTGAGCAAGTTCGTGACCCGCAGCTCAGTCAATGGATTCATTTCCATAAGCCATCTCACTATCTCCATTAATGGGACAGAGTGTTCAACTATGCACTCACTGAGTGGTTGGCCGGTAGCTGCCTTCGATCTTGGAATATCCCTTTTTTTGGCCTGGTTGTGCAATCCCATAGTCTTGTGCTGCCAGTGCTGATGAAGGGCAGTCTTCAAGTTCCGACAGGCTTCGTTCGGTGTAAACCCGAATTCAACGGCTTCCTTGGCCTGTTTCACTGCAAAAACGATGAATTCAACTGGTTTTCTATCTTTGGTATTCACAGTTATCAACTCCTTTGGCAGTGGGCGAAGATATTGTGGCGGTTTCCCTGGGGAATAGATTCCAGATGGCATGTCCAGATGACCGAACTGCTGGGCGACAACATCCAGAGGGACACCATGAGTGTTCCGTCCATGGCAAAGCTTCACATAGCTCCTAATACTTTTCAGAGTTGGGATTGGCTCATCCTGAATCCATGGACTGAAGACATGTAACTCGATGTCACATCCGTGCTCCGCAGCCATCTTGATATATCGCTGGCGGTCCGCTCTGCGGACATTTGTGTTGTCCACAATCACAATGGGGACCTTCTTTAAGATAGAGTTTATAAATCGCTGCTGACATAGGCTGTGCGCAGAACCTAACTGCCAAAGGTTCCAAACCTCCTTGAAGGATTGTTTGGTGCTCTCAGCCAATTCTTCAAAGTAGTGATCGGCACTGACAACCACTGCTCCTGGGAAATGTCTTTGGGCATAGGTGGACTTGCCGGAGCCTGAACAGCCAACAAGGAGAACCACTCTAGAGGCCATCAATCGCCCTTCTTAAAAAGAATGGTCTAGAAGTGGTTTGCTCCGCCTGGATTGGGCACATTCCCCGGGGACACTTCCCTAGTTATCGGTTCTTAGTTCCAACTTATGCCCGTTTTGACTTTAGGACCATGGCTTCGATCTCAGATATGGTCTGGTTGGAAAGATAATCCGCCGCCGCCTGAATTTTAGCAATTTCTCCTCTGAGTATTGAGAGTTTTTGGACAATCTTCTCTTGAAGGTTCAAAGGAGGGAGCGGAAAGGGAAAGCTACGAATGTCATCTGCACCAATTTTCCACATGCCGCCCACAGCTCTTCGTGAACTCACCTGAAAGAATGATCTCCCCAATGGGCTCTCAATGACTTCCCGGGCGAACTCTGGCAGTACAGTTGGCTTAAGTCGCGCACGGATCATGATGTCGGGGAAAAGAGTGTTTGGAGCATCCTCGGTGACTAACGCACACTTTCCGACGTACTCATAAGCATTGCTTCGACAAATCAGGAGGTCATTCTTCCGGAGCGAGAATTGCTTGGCTGTTTTCTCGGAGACATCTACGTACTTGGATTTGCTCAGGTCCAATCCCGCAGGAGTTAGAGCATTTAGCTTTAGCATTTTGTTAGGAGTAGGACCAACGACCGGCTTAATGCAATAGCCATTGCCAGTACCTACCAGGCACTGTTCGAGAGGAACAATTGGGAACTTGGATTTTTGAAAACCAAGCAGACCTTGCCTTGAGCGAACGATAAAGTTAAAACTCCAACGACTGACCTCTTGCCAAGGAAGCGCGAAGTATTTAGGAGCTTTCTCCACGGCAAGTGGCCTAGGTGTCCCCAGTACGTCGTAAAGCCAAAGAGCAACTTCGCACTCCTTCTCCACAACCTTCGCCCTAGCCTTCGCCACCTTTTCATTTGCCTCTCGCCAACGAAGGACGATGGCTTGTTGAAATTCGTGTGAGTGAGGTGGGACTGGAATTTGGAGAAGGTTTTGTGTGTATAGACGCTCCTTGACCGCTCCAACTCTGTGCACATGTACAAGCCTGAGAAAGAATGGAAGACGCAGCAAGACTTCGACAAAGTCGGGAGACCAATCCGGATTCTTGAGTCTCCATACTTGGTACTCTGGACTTGTGATTGCGTCGCCCTCAACCTCGGGAACGCGCCCAAGGGATCCAACATTCGCCCTAGTTGGATTGTGGAAAAACCACCCGCTACGGATGCGCTTGTAGGAGGCATTGAATTCAGAGCCCTTCTGGTGATGGCTAAAGAAGACACCACCGCGATTGTTCACGCCATAAACCGGCCACATTTTCTCTGGCTGATCTTTTGGACGAACCATTTCTGTGCATTCTTCTGCGTAGCGACCAAAAGGAACGAAATCTGGGTGCGAATTCCGGAACGAAGCGGCAACCGCAGTCTTCAAGTCCCACCCACTCAAGTCCCCGAATGTGACGGCAATGGCTCGTGGTAAGGGGGTCTCACCTGACATCAGGCGGTCTCCCCAGAAAACAGGAAGGGAGTTGGGTCCTTCAGGTATTCGTGGAAGAGCTCGATCGCGCTTTTCTCAATTCCTGGGGGGAAGTTGGAATTCGGGAATAGCTCGTTCTGATCTTCCTCACCAGTAGCTGAGATTCCAACCTTTTCTGGTTCATACATGAAAATTGTGTATGCAAATCGCTTCTTGAGAAGAATTCGCGCCTCGATTTGCACTTGTTCTTCCAACTGTTTCAGCAATTCCATAAGCTCTCTCTGCGCCTTGGTCCGCTTCTTTGCGTCCTTTGCTGCCTTCGCTGCTTTGATTTCGGTCTCTAACCTTGCAACCTCAGTTGCTACCTTGGCCTCGTGCTTTTCCCGAGTCTCACTTAAGGCTTCCCGCTTCTTCTGGTCGAATTCATCCTTCTCCGTGATCGTGAACTTCTTGAGGAACAGAAGGGATGCCTTAACACTCGCGCCAGAGGAAAGAAATGTCTCTTGAGGAAGGCTCACAACCGCCTGGACAAATGCACGGTCCTCACAGTACTCACGCACATAATTAAGGGATGGGTTGTTAAATATGCCTTCAGGTAGAACAATGCCTAGGCGTCCCCCAGGTTTAAGCAAAGACAAACAGCGCTCCACGAAAAGGATCTCTGTCTTGGTCTTGCTCTTCTCCCCCTTTGGAAGATCGAACAGCGAAGCGATTGGCTTCCCCTTCGCGGCTCGGACACGAGCTTGTGACTCCTTGTAGAGGTCCCCATATAGCTCTTTGTAGCGACGATCACTTTCGGGTGTGACCGTGAGGTCTTCTTCGCGCACAACATCCGACGGTTCGACACTGGAGCCGAAAGGGGGATTGGTCAGGATAATGTCGAACCGACCTTCAAAGATGCCATTCACATTCAAGAATCCGTCGTGGTGATGAACACCTCCATGTCCATCGCCATGCATGATCATATTCATCTTGCTTGTTCTGGCCATTCGATCGTTCGCATCAGTTCCATAGATGCAACGGTTTGCCAAGGTCCAAAGTCGGGAGCCTTCCTTCTTTTGATCAATAGTTGCCAGGATCTCCTCATACTTATCTCGAAGTGCCTTTGCCTTCTGTTCCCCCGTCAGTTTTCTCTTTTTAAGGATAGTCGCCTTGAATGCTTCATATTCGCGGTCGGCATCCGTAAGAACGGATTGCCTAACAATCTCGAAAAATCGAATAAGAAAGCCTCCCGAGCCACTCGCGGGATCGCAGATGACATCGCCTTCCTTGGGGTCGACCATCCTGATCATGAATTCGACGATAGTCCGTGGGGTGAAGAACTGTCCGATTTCCCCGCGAAATGTCCTACCGAGGAATCGTTCGAAAGCGATCCCTTTGATGTCTTCACTTGTGTCTGACAGGTTGTAACGCTCCAGCAGACGAACTATTTCCAAACCAGTCGCGGGCTTTAGGTTTAGCTTCTCGTCACTAGCAAATATCTTGTCCACACCGTAATGCGTCTTGGTCTTCTGGAAGAGATCATCTAGGGGGGTTTCACCTATCTGCTCATTAAGGAAGTCAACTGTAAACAAGTTTTTACGAGACTTCTTCTTGCGCATCTCCCGCTCGACGAACACTTTTACGAAGAGAATTTTAGCGATTTCATCGAATGCGGCAGCCGGATCCTTCTTCTCGCGGTTTCGAATGACATTGTGGCACTTGTGCAGGAGGTCGGCGAACTCGTTCTCTTTGAATATCTTGAGTCGGGAGATCAGTTCTTCAATTTCCTTGATCGTGGCATCTGCATGCGGGATGTTCTCGATCTCATCAAAGTTGGGCATCATCCGCGAGTGGTCCACCTTCCAGAACTTTGTCTCCCGGTTGTTATGGGTAACAAAGAATTGAGCCTGGACATACTGCGCGTAGTTGGCGCCCTGCGTGTAAGTACTTGCGTCTATGGTCACGTTGTCCGACTTACACTCGACAACCACAAGCGGCTTCTTTTTCTCTGTTTTCTCTTCCGGAGTCCGCCAAAGAAGAAAGTCTGAACGAGCCTTGCCTGACCCAGCCCCAGTAACGCCTTCCTCCTCATCTACCTGTTCGAGCTTGTAGCCATACTCATTTACGAGAACGCACAAATATTCCTGCCGTACTCGCTCTTCAGGCGTCTCTTCTAACCATTTCTTTCGAACATGGCTCCAAATCTTGCCTTTGGGCTCATCACGCTTGATCTCTAGTTGCCCGGATGGTGCCTCTGAAACTGTAGTCTTCTTCTTTGCAGCCATATTGCCCTCTGAGGATGATTATCCATAGGGGAGATGGTCAGGAGGAGGCGGATTCAAAATCATTGGGCCTGTCGGTGCCTCAACCTCGCTGCATAAATACGGGCTAACGAGGGTTGTCTCCTTAGGCTGTCACCTGATCTCGTAGAAAAGACCAGTGCCCTTATCCATTAATTGCCATCAAGGAGGCCGGGTAGGGCTGTGCCGGAGCTTGGCGGTGGACTGGAAACCCGCTTCTCCAGGAACGCCTCAATCTCCTCGAACCATGACTCAGAAGGGTGGTGGACCCCCTTCAGGAGCCGCAGAGCCTCCTCAAGGTCGTTGAGAGTCTGGGTCGTGATCGTCTGGTGGATCGAGGTCGTCATGCGCCTATCTCGAAGGTAGCTACGCAGAGCCTGACGACTCTCCGGGGTGGTGTGGGCCTGGACTTCCATGTGCACCTCCTGGACAATTCAGAATGGCGAATAAAAAACGAATGTCAACCCGCCAACACACCTTCCGGAACCTCCTTTCAAGGTGTGCAAGTTAGACATTTTTTGTCTGCCCTCGCAGGGGAGAATGGGGAATCCCCCAACCCCAACTAACCGGTTCAGACGCTTCCCAGCCACAGATGGCTGCCCGCCTGGCCTTCTTTCGGAGGTTCTCCATGTTCATCGTGGAAATGCACCGCCTGCCTCGTCCCGAGGTGGGTTACGACAATCTGCACTGTCCTGATCCTCATTGGAATGCTCTATTCGACTTAGGCAAAGCCTATGGTTGGGAGCCTAAGGGAGCCATTCAGCGATCAAAGGAGAACAGAGAAGGTTACCGAGATCCCCGCTACATCGGTGGAACCTACGGTGAATGGCTACCCGAGGTTGAGCGAGACGATGCGAAAGCCTGGGCTCAAGCCCTGGACAGAGGCGCGGCCCATATGGAGCAACTCGGCATCGAATTGCCAAGGGTAGGGCCTTACTTGATCAGCGAGAGCCTCACTCCAGAAATGCATGAGGTGATGAATGGGGGGGTAAGCCTGGAATTTGTCCGGACCTTCGCGGCATACCTCCACAAAGGCGCCTTCGATTTCGCATATGACGATTGAATCGACCCGAGCTTCTGAGACCGGATCACAACATAGAAAGGATGGCCCTTACTACCCCAGCACCGATCAGAAGCGGCACACAGCACCCAGTCATCCTCCCAATCTTGCGTTGCCGCCCACTCCGCGAGAGTGGAATTCCAATCTGACGGGAAAGCTTCGCCTGAGCCTGAGAGATCCCAAGGGCTCTTCTCCAGGAAAACGAGAGGCCAGGGATGCCTGTGCCACGCTTACGAGCCATGTCGTCTCCGGGAAATGAGAATTCTATGCGCCTTGCTCTCGGAAATACTCCTCGGCTGTTACAACGGCGAGTGCTCTGGCGGTCATGTTCACCTGTTCTAACTGCCTGTAGCTGGTGTCTATCTCTATATGACCCTGGGGACACCGAACCACCCGTGCTGATCCGTCTCCCATCCAGGAGTTCGGGCCACCTGGCGGTTCAAAGATGATTATCGGTGTTCCGCATGTCTGGCAGTGCTGCTGAAGGTCGGAAATCTTTGGGCTAGGAGAACCTCGGACTGCATGGAATCGCCACTGAAATCCATCTGTTGTGGTGAAGCTGAGTTGCACCACCTCCCTCTCTTTCGCGGCTTTGGCAGACAATTCCGCTCCGAGCCGAAAGGTTTGGCGCACGAACCGCCACAGCAGAAGCAGGAGACCACCGAGCAGAATCAACGGGACGGATATTGGCCATGTGATGCAGGTCCAAATCTGTCCAGGAAGGTGCTTCAGAAATGGCCACAGTCCCTTCCACTCAACCCCTGCCAGCTTGTTTGCAAGGGCTCCGGTAACCACTGTTCCAAGCAGACCGGCAATGGTGTATAGGGTTGGCTTCCAGTTCGGTTTTGGCGGGAGGACTTTGCTGGCCATGCTGTCTCCAAGGGATAGGGGATTCCAGGGTTTACTGCTCCTCAGCCTCGCAGTGTCCTTGAATACATCCACTCGGATTATCCGCTCGGTGGCATCGTTCAGATAGGTCCCAAGGGCTTCGGCTAGCCAAGATCGTGGATCGCAACCCAGTTCTTAGGGAAATCACCGCGGCCCACAAACCTTACTCCCCGACATGGCACCCACTCACCATGGAACATCTCTCCAACTGCGAAATCTACCCCGGCTTCGATGCCCTGAACCCCCAACTCAACTATGAACCCATCAAGTTCACTGCTGCCCATGAATGCCAAGCCTCTGAGATCGTCTGTCATCCGTGCGCCTTCATACTTCTTGTCAAACCCCTCTAGGCCACCAGGGAATTTCGAGACAAGAGACTTAACCAGGAAGACCACGGTCAAGAAGGAAATGTCTATTCCTTTGAGTTTTGGAGAGATTAAAGACTCTATTTGCTGCACCAGTTCTTTCCGCAGAGTGCACTTCCATGAGATTCGGTGATACCTGTTGGTTCCGAGCCAATACATGGAGCTCCGCTCCCCTGGCAGTGGAATGGACATGATCCCCGGCCCATTTTCAGTTTCCACGACCAGGAATTTGTCCTTTGGCCCACGGCCAGATGGAGGGCGACTAAATTCAGTCACCCTTGAGACCTTTAGAACGCGAGGAGCTCTTGGCTTGGGAGGCCAATTATTGCGACGCACTCGATTGATAATCGTGACCAAATGACCAAGGCCAGCCGATTTTGCATATCGCTCCAACGCCTTGAGGCGTTCACCAACCATGGTGCGAGGGTGATTGGAAATGCGGTCATTGTCCTGGTCCGCTCCATCCCTATCGCGCAGCCACTCAACTAAGTCGACTGTCGAATACTGCTCACGAATTGGGGGGATTTCTTCACCAGAGGCATGGTCATTGTCAATTACCTCTAATTCCCAACAATCTGCCCCCAGGTCCGTCAGGTATTCAGTCCATTCCTCCCAACGACCAGGGGCGTCAGACAATTCGCCTTTAAAAATCTGGAAACGCCTTGGTTCCTCGCTCATTGGAACCTCTGTGGTTTGATCACAGCATACCTCGCCTCTGGTCTCCCAGCTCTAAGGCCCTCCCTCGGCTAAGCGAAGCCAGCTTCAACAAGCTCGGTGCTGTTTTGGGTAATGAGGTGTCTTTGACCTGATCCCCCGATGATGCGTGACCAGCTCTCAACAATGAGCTTTGCAGGAGATTCGCTGGATAGGAGGTAATAGGAGAAGCCCCCATACATCCCATCCACATCAAACCAGCCTGGATTCTGCTTTGTAGCCCTTAGGCCCTCAAGGTGGGGAAGGTCCTTTGGGAGTGGCACCCCGAACTCTTCCAGGCGCGATTGGATGAGGGCATGAAACCTCTCCTCCAATTCTTTAAGCCCTGATTCCAGGATGGCTGAATCCGAATGTTCAACCAGACTTGAAAGTGCCTTGTAAGCAGTAGCAACTTTGGCGTTGATTTCAGCCGCCAATACTTGAGACTCGCGCATTAGGTCCTGAACGCGTTGCCAATTGTGCCAATGCCTCGTCCATATTTCCTCGCCGACAATCGACTCGAATTCCATATGAGTGGGAATGCCCCAGGCTTCATACCTCTCAAGCCTGGCGATTCTTCCGGGGATGTCCTTTACTCCTCGCTTGGTAGGCGATAGGACAGCATTGCTGACCATCCAGGCTTTCCACTCTTTGTTTCCCTTTGATTGGTTACATTTCCCACAAGTTGGAACCAGGTTGTGAATTTCAGAAATATAGCCTGTGGGCTTCTTGTTCTTGACGAGTGGGCGAAGGTGATCCCACTCGGTCGGCACATCACCGCAATAAGCGCATTGATAGGTTTCAGGCGTCATTCCAAGTATTTCGAAGGCTTTGCGAACTTGTTCTTCGTTGGGGAATACGACCGGGATGATTGAGTTGATAAATGAATTTGTAATGCTTGAAGATCGACCCGTGATCTTCATTGGCCTTGGCATCTGGAAGAGTGAGAGCAAGGCCATAAGGGGTGCTCCAACGAAGGAAGGAAATGGTTGAAAGCGAGTTTATCGGAGCCCATTAGACAAAAAATGGCACATCCTGTAATCGGCTCTCACCGCTCCCAGTGGTACTTATTTGCGGCTAGGTTGAACACATTGAGTGCCTGCTCATAGAGACTGAGTAGTTCTCCGGCGTCCACCGAAGCGAGTGGTGGATGCAGATTGGATTTGATGGTCGAAAGGTGACGAACACCCTCCGCCACAATCTGAAGCGACCAAGTGGCTTGGGTTCTAGCTTTGGCCAGGACTTTTGAAGGGCTCTTCTTCACGGCCAGTTCGTTTTCTGCAAGAATTGCTATGTTAATACAACCAATAGCTTTATCAAGATTCATCATGTCTTCATTCAAGCTGATGAGGTCGAGGGCTAGACACCGGTTGGCGCTCAATTGTGCTTCCTGGTGCCTGTGCAATTTGGCCTGGAGATCCAATGCTTGTCGTTCTAGGGTGGCAATCCGATCAACCAGCCCCTCACTACCAAGCCCCTGAGCTCTCACTGTTGCTGGAGCAAGGAATGTGAAGGCAAGGAGAAGAATAGGTGCAATCACCCTCATGTTCAGCCTCCGTTATGTTTAGCTCATGCTGATCTGGAATGACTGAATCGTCTACCTCGACCCCCTCACAATTCCACTTCACCAGGTGGTGACCCGCGAAAGGCCCCATGGAGATATTTGCAAGCTCCAGACCACAGGACGGTCGTACCTCGAACGAGGATGCCTGCCTAATTGGGAGGGGCTCGGTGTCCTATGCTGCCCTCTGTGACGGTTCTGGCAATGCAGGGCAGGTCGCCAAGCGAGCCCTCAAGATCCTGGAGGGCCTGCTTGCCCAGGCTTCGATCGAGGAGATCGAGCTTTTCCCCACATGGGTGAACTGGACCAGGCTCATGGACTCAGCACTCCTGGGTGGTCCCCAGAGCACCTTCGTGGCTGTGGCAGCGATAAAGGATAGGGCTGTTGGAGTCTGTGTTGGCGATTCCCGCCTCTACCACCTTCCCTTCGGGGGTGAGATCCAGATCCTCACCGAGGAAGCCTCTAAATTTCGCCTCGGGAGTGGGGAGGTTGTTCCCTTCCCCATCCACCAGCGGATCAATCGGGGAGACATCCTGTTGTTGATGTCCGACGGAGCCTGGACACCGCTCAATCTCCCAAAACTCCGGAACCTCTGGAGCAGGTCCTTGTCCCTTCATTTCTCCGAGTTCCCAGCCATGATCCTTGATGAAGCTGGGAGGTCGGGCAGGGCAGACGACATGACCGTGGTGGCCCTGAAGGTGTAGATGACAGGGCGCAATAGCCATATCGACCAAGCCCCCGGCTATCAGCCATGTTGTATCCAAGGGTGTCCACGGCCAGCAGTTCAAGGGCAGCACTAGGGCGACTGACCGCGCTTCCGCTGAGAAGGTCCTTCAACAAAAACGGAAAGAAGCGTTGTTTGGCCCACCCGAACCCAAGGTGGTCATTCCGGTCCTGAAGGAGTTGATTGCCAACTGGATGGAGGCCCACCGGCCGACCCATAGCGTTCAACACCTCAAAAGCGTTGAGCACCTATCCCGGAATTGGATTGTCCCAGCCCTTGGCAATACCCGGATCGACCGTATCAATACCCAAGCAGTTCTGGATCTCCGCCGCAGCATCTTGGAGAAGGGGCGGTCCCCTGCCACCGCGAATCTCGTGCTCCGAGTGGTGAAGCTCATGCTTAATTTTGCCATTCGCCTGGATCTGATTGAGAAAATCCCCTTCCGGGTTCAGCAAATCAGGAACCAAAAGCCTCCGCGTCCCACTATTCCGCCGAATCGGATGAAGGAGTTCCTAGACGCTGTGGACAACCGAGCCACAAACCCTCAAGTGGCGACCTTGATCCGCCTCATGGTGGGCTTGGGGCTTCGCGAATCCGAGGCGTTAGAAGCCCGATGGAAGTGGCTAGACCCGACCCAGCGCACATACACCGTGGGGCGGTCTAAGACCCGAACGCCAAGGACCATCCCCGTGCCTTCCTGGCTTTGGTCACACATCCTAGACATGCCCAAGGCCCTCAGCGATTTCATCTGCCCATGCCCAGATGGCACCGCGCACCGGGGGCAGTTCACCAAAATTACCCTCGCCCGTGCTGCAAAGGATCTTCGCATCATCGGTATCACACCGCATTCGCTGCGCCGGACTTTCGCGACCCTCCATGCCCAAGCAGGGACCTCGCTGGCGGACTTGCAAGGCATGATGGGACACACCTCTCCAGTGCTGACCCTTCTCTATCCTGAATCCGTGAGGTTAGGACGCTACCAATGAGTCCAAGACAAGCAATGTCATCAGTTAAAGGTGGTGCAAGCTCACTTCCCGGCTTCACAGAACC
>Ga0214166_1000203_pt1 | contig 31351 bp, 24 predicted proteins | sample TroBogepilimnion_27_FD_153005 | JGI IMG/M metagenome (GOLD analysis project Ga0214166, IMG submission 153005) | Freshwater microbial communities from Trout Bog Lake, WI - Practice 18AUG2009 epilimnion v3 | ecosystem: Environmental > Aquatic > Freshwater > Lake > Epilimnion/Euphotic zone ...
AGGTTCCATCCTCATACCAATAATTATAATCATTTATATATATACCATTTTTAGTACCAGTAGGGTCAGCACCTGGACCAATTTTAACTGATCCCGCTGTTACATTTCCAGAAAATGTTGCTTGTCCAGTTTTAGCATTTAGAAAAAATTGTTGTACACCTGATTTATATGCACCAATTCCTGTTTGATTGATTATTACACCACTGCCAGTTCCTACTGCAGGGGATACTAAGGTTAAATCAATCAATCCAACATTTGTTGGGAAAGGATTTGTTGATGAAGCAGCATATAAAGATCCACCAGACAGCTGAACATCTCCACTTGTATTTACAGTTAAGATATTGCCACCGCTAGCAGAACTACTTGGAACAGTATATGGCAAAGAAATATAATCAGAGTAAGTTATATTTCCAGAGGCATCGGTTTTTATAGCTCTTACAAGGATGTATCCTTGTGTGCCTGGTGTAGCTGTTATCGTTTTCTGTTGCATCTACATCCTAACTTAGCTGAACAAAGTATTCTATATCAAGTGGTATTCCATAAACTTTTGCAATAGGTGTAGTTAGAACTGATCTACTAACTAATCCAGTATTTGCTGATAACTCTGATGCTATAGATACTCTTACTGCATCAATAATAATAGCACTTGTTGTTGAAATTGATAAAGATGTAATTGAAGATAGAGCAAGTAACCCAGGGGTAAGGTTTGCAGATAAAACTTGGTACACAGAAGATCCCGTTGAATTAGTAAAACTATAACTGGAGGGAGCAAATGAATAGTTAATCCCATTTACATCTGTGAAAGATAAACTTAAGGATCCAGTACTTCCCGTAGGAACATTTACTAATATATCAAGAGTATCTATTACTCCGTATTTAGCAAGACTAATCGCTTCTAAAGAATTTTTAATTGTTGATGATGATGCCATATTTATGCTATACAAGCCTGTGCGTGGAGATATAGGGCTTTGAGCTGCATATGCATTTGTAGTATATGCTGTTCCTACTGTTGTGGTCCAATTTGTAATATTACTGAAATCTTCAACTGAGAACTGATCTCTCGCCCCAAATACTTGTCCTGTTGCAAGAGGAAAGACTCCTACTTCATATATATTTGCAACAACTGATGAATCTAATGTACCTTTAACTACAATTAGATTTGGCGTTCCAGTTATATAAGATTTTAAAGTAACTGCTGTTCTAGCAATTTCATATTTTAAAGTCATGTCGTTGACTGTTGCTGCAGTTGGCAAAGCTCCAACTGTAATAGCAGCTGCCCATTCTGATGTGGAATTAGTTAGATACTTAAGGATAGTGTTCTTTCCATTTGTAGTAATAAGGTTTTCAGAACGTCCTATTTCAATTCCGCCTTGTTTAAATACATACGTTCCTTTTATCATATCTCCCCCTTATACTGTAACTAAAATTGATTGTCCTGCTCCAGCTATCCCTAATTGATTATACGGCACAATGATCAAAATCCAAGTTCCAGTGCTTGGAACTACTATAGATCCTGAACCTGTAGTCACTGGTGCTGCAGCATAAACTAAATTAGCTCCCAGCCCAGCAGATATCACATAATTGGAAGCATCAGGCATTGTATTCCATGTTGCATTTATTGTTGTTCCAGATACTGATGCAGTTAACCCAGTAACTGCTTGAGGTAGTGCTCCTAAACTTGCTGTAGTAAATTGAACATCATAATCTGTTGCACCTGCTGATTCTGTAAAGCCAACTGTAATTTGTACATTTGAAGACATTCCTGAACCAGGAATTACCTGAGTGCTCAAAACTACTAAGGCCGTTGGGGGATTTAAACTTATTGTTCCAACAACAGGTAAAGAAACTGATCCTGTTAAAAATGCTGCTGAAGGAGTATAGCTTTCTGCCATCAAAGAAGCTAAATTTAGTCCAACACCTACATTTTGTAAAAAGTGATTCTTATCAACTGGAATAACATTTCCAACGCCATACTTTGCCCATAAGATTCTTCTTTTTGCTGGATTAGTCCAATTGTTATCTGTATTAAGTATATAATAAAGTCTTCCTTGAGCACCAGTGCTTAAAGGATAATTATAAGTATTAGCAGGTTCTTTGGTTGTCATATCTATACCATTATACCATTTCAGACTAACTTTTAATAAGAAGCGTTGCCCCAAGGCCCAGCATACTGAGTACCATTAAATGTAAATATTGCTCTAGCTTTTCCATACACGGGTGATGCATGACTTGTAGAGATCACATATCCATTTACATTTTCAGGCATATAATAACCAAGAACACCTAAGGTGGTTTGCATAGACCCCGCACCTCCTGTGATATTAACCTGTGTTCCTGTTCCAGTTGAGTTATGATAAAGCTGAAACTGATATCCATTTAAAGTACCTGAAGGTAAATAGTCATCTATCCAGTTAAATGTATATGGTGGACTTCCTGCTCCATTTGTTAATATATACATGCCTGGTGCTGCAGGATATACAAGGGTTGATGTTGTTCCTGGAACAATAGTACCAGTAGAACTTATTGAACCAGGATTACCCAGAAGTGAACCCGAAATCATAAAACTAACTGCTGTGCTTGGAATAAAATAAGATTCATGTCTTGTATCAGTAAAGGTTATATATCCACCAGATACAGATGTTGGCACAATTGACCCATCTGAATTAAAAATCCAATTTGAGCCTGTATAGGTTACTGAGTCTGTTATTGTCGGTTGATAGGGAACACTAACAATACCGCTATAAGTAATAAAAAATGTATCATATGTCCCAGTTGGGACTGTCCAAGAAAAGTCCATAGTTCCAGATATACTCTGCTGAATACTGGGAAGGGCTGCACTCAATGTAGTAATATTTACAATAGAAGATATCGGTCCTGGGTTTCCAGAAGTGTCATAACCAACAACATACAAAGAATAAGCAGTATTACTCATCAATGAAGGTATCGTTAAAGTAGCTACTGCGGGACTACCTGAAAATGATAACTGGGGTGAAGTAAATGATATAGGAGTAAGATTTTGAAGTTCTGGATGACCTTGTGGATAATAAAAAATAAAATACCTATATATAGTTGAGTCTTGTTGTACATTTATGCTTATAATTGATGTTCCACCAGAACCATTAGTATATGTTGCACCTGAAAGAATAGGTTGACCAGGGGATACTCCGACTATTGCACCTGTTGTATTTTCATTATATGGATCAAAAGTTACACTTGCTCCAGTTGGACTAATTGTGCTTGTTTTTGAATTATATCCATAAAGATAAAAAATATGAATTCCTGTATCAGATACTGGGGATGTAGAATTATTTGCTGTTGAAGATGTCCAATATATGCCAGTTGGGCCGTTAATTCTGCTAGTTCCTGCAGTTGAATCCTTAAATAAACAAATTGAATCTGACCCTGCACCTAAAGTATAAGTAAATGTTGTTACATAATAAGTAATGCCAAGCTTTACGTAAGAGGTTGTATTTCTAGATATGTTTGTAGGTGGCTGCATAGTAGCTGCTCCAGCATTTGAAAAGGTAACTGGTTGTGCAGTTCCAGTTATTCTAATGTTTGTAGATGGATTTATATATACAGGAGTCATTGTAGCAGTATATGTAACACCTGGAAAGAAATCAGGACCTGGAGTTGTATATGTATGAGAACCTGTTTGACTATCAGCAATATCACCAAAACCCTGAATATTTCCATCTGAACCAACTACCTCTAAGTTAAAGTAATTATACTGTAACCCCGAAGTTAAACTTATTGTCCAATTTAAAGTTACTGGATATGCACCATTAATTAATGTTCCTGGGACTGCATTAAGCAATAATATATTTTGTACGCCATTACCTGCAGGAGTATATGTAAAAGGAGCACTAGCTGCTGGATACACTGCAGTTTGACCATTTGTTAATACTGAAACATCTACAATCCCATCAAAATTTGAAGCAGGGGTTGTTACAGTAATAGAAGATGTTCCTGTTCCAAGACCAGAACTACCAGTAATTACAGCAGGATTATTACCTACATATACGGTAGCATCAGAATTAAAGTTAGATCCATTAATTGTTATTGAAGTACCACCTGTATCTGGGCCTATAGCGTTTGCAGGAGACACCCCAGATATAGACGGGGCATTTAAATTAGATGTATTTGTAACATACGAGTTTGGTAATGAATTTCTTGTAACGCCAGTATAAGATATTTGATTTAATGTGAGTGACGTAGACAAACCATTACTACTCCAGTTTTGATCTACGGCTGTTACAAAAAATAAAAGGCTTGTTATATTTTTAAGACTATAGCTTAAATTAATTACATCTCCAACTTGGATTAAAGGATTACCGAATATATCAATAGTTATATCTTTACTAAAAGAATCAGAAGAGTAGGCTAAAATTTTAAGAATACTTTCTGCAGAATCTTTTGATTGTACCCAATCTGATTGTAATTCAATTACTTCATTTATTAATTGTGGATTTATAACTCTTTCCAAAGTCATCTGTGGTGTTAGGACTACCATTCCACGAGAAGAAATAAGTAAAGCATTATCAGCAAGTTGAGTATCTCCTGGATTAGTTTTTGTAAAGACAGCATAATTTGATGCATTTGCTATTGCAAATTTTGCTCTAAAACCTGTTGAAGATATATCTGAATAAGATAAAGAATTTTCAGGGATAGATAAAAATTGTGTTTTAACAGTTGTATCATTATTAGGATAGTACGGTAATGTATAAGATGCTTTAAACATTTCTGCACCCAAAGATGGAGTTAAACTCATTTTTACATCATATAAATTTAATCCAAACAGCTGTGGTCTTGATTGAACAAAAAATGATCTTTCAGTAATATTATGCCCTGCAACCATAGCATTAAGAAATTTACGAGTTTGAAAATAATAATTTACTTGCTCATCTATAGGAGTTTCCGTAGCATATACTTCAGCAAGAGTCACAGATGTACTTGAATTTTTAGAATTAGCAAAGAACCCAAAGTTTGTACCAGCAAAATTAAGTGAAGAGAAGGTGCTTGAAGTACTGCTATTTGTAGTAGAGTTATCTCCCTTCCAATATGACTTATAAATATATTCTGTTGTTTTACTTATTCTATTAAATTGCATTTGCATAGATCTTCTATCCAATGGAATTCTATGCTTGTTTACATAAATAACAGTGCTGTTATTTCCAGCTCTTACAAACTTTAAATTAATAAACTTGCCTAGGGTGTCTGCATGAAGATCATCAATAGGCTCACTATTAAAATCATCATTGATATATCCTGTGATATCAATGCCATTAGGTACATTAAGCATTGGCTGTTGTGTGCCTGTGCTATCAACATAATAAAACTTAAGGTAATATTTTACTTGTGATGTAGTTGATAAGGATGTAGATATCTCAACAAAGTAAGGAGTAGTTGTAGTACCATTTAGATTAAAGAATAACCCCGCAGCAACATTTTGAATACCTGTTGGCAATCTAAACTTTACAGAATAGGTAGAATATGAATTATCTAAACTTGAATTTGTTCCACCGCCTGCTACAACCATTGTTGTTATATTTGATGATGCAGGAACAATAATCATATTTTTAGATATTGCTGGATCTGCATAAGATGTAAGACTATAAGAACCAGAAGATAGAGCCAGGCCCATTGTTCTAAAATTTACTTGATAATCACTGACGCTATTCATAACAGTATGCCTACTTGCTTTTGTTCCAAATAATCCCCGCTTAATATCTACATAACGCCCAGTTGGGGTTTGAGAAATATTAACAAGCCCTACTTTATTTGCAAATAAAGCTCTACCAGCAGATAATTCATTTGAATTTGAAGGATAGATATTCTGTGAAACATTTCCTGGAGCACTTAAAGAAAACTCCATATTACCACTAGATATTACTTCGTTTTCAAGAAAATAATATCCACTATGATCAACAGTATTAGTCATAAAAAGATTTGTAAAAGAGCCTTGATCAACAACAAAATAATTTTGAGATAAACTTGTTATGCTTTGCTTTAGAATATTATAAGGAACTAAGTCTTCAGTATCTTGTTGCCAGATAATGTCTGGTGCAACTTTTAAAATACTTGTAATATCATTTAGATTTGAACCTGGGGTACCAAAATCTGTATTTCTTTTTAACTGAGGACCACGATACCTCATTAAAATTTTTCCTATTTTTGTTTTAATATTTTCACTATAAGAATCGGCAACAATATGGTAATCTAAAAAAGATTTTACTGATGTATTTGAAGACAAAATACTACTTAGATTTTTAAATCTCATAACACCATACTCATCAATAAAAGCACCAATTTGATAAGCTAAAAAGGCTTCTTGCAATGCTTGATAAACTGTTTTACTAGAGCTATCAGCATAAAAAAAGCTTAAATTAATTTTTTGATTTGTATCATTTAATGCAGCAATTAGTTCATCATAGTTATAATCTGTAAACCCAGCAAAATCCATAATATTAGAAAACACCGTAACAATATCTTGAGATTGCGATACATAATCATTAACAGGAAGTGTTTGAAGATATTTCATGATGTCAAAAGTATTAGCTTTAGTATGAGTAATATCTTGATTATCCCAAGTATCTACATAGTGAACTCCTGCTGGAACTATATAGTTAGATAAAGTTGGGAAGTAATAATTAAAATACATTTTAACATTTTTTACCATCAGGCCAGAAAGTGTTGATGTGATTGTATTTCCATTTTTCATAACAACAAAAGAATTTGAGTTTGTAGAAAAGACAGAAAACGGGATATCATTAACTCCTGATAATGGAATATTTGAAAAGGTAACTGATCCTGAATTTGCAGACATAGCAGATATTGGTAAAGGAGTATTGTTATTATCAAGCTCTTTTTTCACATCAAATTCAGTAACAAATGAAGACATATCAATTTCTAATCTTGGGGAAATTTCAATAACTTGAAGTCTTTGTAATTCTGACTGTATTTCATTTCCACTAGAAGCATACGCTTGATTAATTATTGCTCCAGTTGATGTTTGGGTAATTGAAATAGTATCTATATTTTGATAAGCATTGATAGAAGTTCCTGATACAACCATAGAAATATTTCCATTGTCATCAATGAATGGCATACCAGAGGTTAATGTAGATGGGGTCCAGTTCCACTTAGTGGTATCCCAACCCGTACTACTTCTTCCATTACCCGTACCCTGCCAATATAAAACACATACACCAGCAGTAGTGATATCAGAGTTTGAAATAGGAACTGCAGTTGTAGTATTAGTTAAAGTATTTTTAAGATTTACAATAATATTTTTTGGAATTGATTGACTTATATTAAACTTTAAAACAATTTTATTAACACTTAATAACTCTTTATATGCTGCACCTACTGAAGTAGATTTTGGATTGTTATATGAAAAAGTATAACCATTAGAACTTGGGACTACAACATCAGATGAAAAAGGAATCTCAGATACAAAATATTTATACTGAGAAAATGGAGAGATCAATCCATTTTTAAATAATGGACTAGATTTTGCTGAAAACAATACTCTTGGAGAATAAGTAACAGGGCTACAAGGAGCCTGTGTTTGCCAACCAGAGGGGACTATGCCACCAGAGCTTACTGTCTTTAGTACTCTAGTTGAAGTAATATCAAGATCTGATACTAAATTATTTCCAGATCTAACATAGCTTTCTCCTGGTCGGAATGAAGAAAATGGGCTATTTGTATCCCACATGCTGCCATAAAGATAATCAAAGTATGTAATTTCATATATACGAATTTGATCAATAAGAATTCCCCATGAAGCAAGGTTTCCTGAAGATAGCGTTGTATTAGTCATATCAAGCAACAAATTAAAGTTTGAATATGCAGGGTCATTAGGTCGTTGACCTACTTTTATCTCTACAGTTTGCCAAGTCAAATTATCAACTGTTACTGATTGGCTACCATTAAGTGTTGTATTAGAGCCAGTAACCTGTCCCACAAGATTAATAATATTATTATCAATTGATTGTGCTAGGAATACAATTTTATAGCATTTGCTAGAATTAGAAGTAGTTAAAATATTTGTTGACATAGATCCTTGAAAATTTGTAGGATCTGTCATATCTGAAGTTGGGGATACAGTAAATTTTAGTGGTGTTGGATTTGTAAACAATGTTGTGGCAGAACCAGCAGGTGCTCCAGTTGTAATAAGGCCTACCTTAGAACTAGAAAATGAACTCCAGTTAGATATATTTGATAGGCTAGAGGTGTTAATTCCACTTCCATCTCCCGCAAAAGTTACATAAGGTTGATAGATTAAGTTATAATTCCATTCAGTAGAAATATGAGGAAGCATTTGAACACTATTTAAATCAAGATATGTAGATACAGAATTATTTGTAGGTAACATTAAATCTCCGTAAATTCTATTTTTACATTTGCATAGTCATATCCAGTGGGAGTTTGTTGTGCTCCACTTGTAACATTGCCTGTACTTCCAATTCTTCTTTTTGTAACATCATGAGTAAATGCAGTTATATATACTCTTAAAACTTGACCTATCGTTGTAAATGAATCTGTATATGTTGAATCAGTTGGATACAAACCAGAACTAGCAATATCAGTTTTTGCATAAAACAATTTAATGTATATTGGATTAAATACATTTCCTTCATAAAAGGATTTAAGCCAAGCAGACCCAAAAACAGCATTAGTTGGAGTATAATCAACTAAGTTAGAGTTTAAAGATGGCAAGTCTTTCCAATCAGTAGATATCTTTCTTTTATTAGCAATAATATATTTACGCATAGTTCCATTAGACATTCTTTCCATTTTTTCAATTGTTTCATATCCCGTTGAAATAGGAGAACGATTATGCTCAGAAAGATTATACCATGTAATATTATCTAAAGATACTTGTATTGCTGCTATTAAGCTCATACTGATACCTTTCTATTAGTGCTTGTCATTTTTTGTGCTCTTTGAATTGTGTTCAGAACTGTCTTAGCAATATCATCAGCACTTGCATTAGAACCCGCATTTACTGTAATATTATATGTATTGCTACCACCCATTGTACCAGAAACCAGTGGATTTGTCATAGATCCAACATTTGGAAATGATGGGTTATAAGTTCCTGTATTTATAGCATTCATAAAGTTTACGCCATATTTATTAACTGATGCAGCTTTAGTAACAAATTCACCATTTGAAAGATAGGCGGGAATTGAATCAGATGTCCCAGTTCCTGGTCCTGTAATATGACCACCTGTTGCTTTAGTTGTTACTGGCTTAGGAGTTACCCATGATGAGCCATTCCAAACTTGACCAGCATTTCCTGTAGAGACTAAAGTAATATTACCGTTTGTTCCTACTCCAGTTGCGGGGTCTTTGCCCATAATAAATTCATAGATTTTTCCATTTTGAGTAATACTAAAAGATTGACCATCTTTTATACCTTTTGCTTGTACAAAAGTTTTTACACCTTGACGTGTAGTATCAGCACCACCATAATCACTTGCATTCCAATTTTTTAAACTTTGATCATAATCTTGTCCAGATTTTTTTGTAACAGTATCCAATGTTTTTTTATAAGTGTTTGCATCAAATGGTATAGCATTATTTGCTGATCCTGAAGGTGCTTGTGCACCTCCAACTGTTATTGGTATTGAACTATCAATAGCAACATGCATTACATGGTTTTTGTCATAAAAAACTTTAAAATCAAGACCAGATGATTTAAACAACTCGTTTATTTGAGTTGTCATATTTTTATCAGAGCCTGCATTTTTAATTGCATTAAGAGAAGCTTGATCAAGTGTTAAGGTTGCTTGATCTGATGCAGTTGCAGAAGCAACATTAGAATTATTAGTTTGTAAAGCAGATATTTTTTCTTCATCAATGGCAATTTGTGCATTTAGATTATCAATCTTATCTTGCATTTGTTGATTTTGAGTATCACCATTATACTTTGATGTATCTGCAGATTTTTGTTGTCTTAATAATGATGCTTGCATAAAATCACCGCCAGCAACAGCGGTTCTAATCTGACTATCTATTTGTGCTTCAGATAACTGGTACTGTTGTTGTGCTTGTAATTCTGATGTTATTTGCTTTTGTAATGCTAAATTAGCATCAAGAACTTTTACTTGATTTTTTGCTGCAAAATAATTCTTTGCTTCTTCTGCACCCAAAGCAGCAACAGCATCTTTTTGAGCTTTAGTTTGAGTTGCTGCTGTAGAATTTGCATCTTCAGCAGCTTTTTTATCTTTAGCTAACTGTGCTTGATCATCAGCAACTTTTTTAGCTGCAGCAGCCTCATCTTCTTTTTGCTTATTTGTTACATAGTCAGGGATAACAGTTTTTAATTGTTGAGTTAGTCCTGTTGCAGTTTTTGCATCTACTTTAAATCCTGCAGCATTTAACATGTAAACTGTTGCAGCAGTGCCCATATTGGTAATACCCATTGAAACTAAATTATAAGCTTCAGCAACACTTGCTGCATCTGCACCTGAATTTTTTAAAGCTAAAGCAAAGCTACTTACTGCAACTCCAGTATTATCGCTAGAAGCACTAAGTGCTTTTAGTTTATCTATAACTGTTTGAAATGGAGTATCTGCAGAAGAAATTATATTTACTGTTGAAAGTAATCCATCAGCATATGCTTTTTGTGCAGCAGACATACCCTTATATGTTGTAGAAGTAAGTATGTTAGCATCATCAGTATTTTTTAATTTATTAAGCCAAGTTGTAGTAGCTGTTGACATATCTTGAGTATTTTTTGTGATTTCTTTTAAGGCTGTACTTAGATATTGTGTTTGTCCAGAATATGTCAAGAGGTCTGTCACCATTTGAGATACAGCTTTTGGATCCATACCGCTTGCTACTTGTGCTGCTGCGAACTGTTCTGCTGTTCCAATAACACCTTTTGCAGTAGTCCCACCTTTTAGTAAATCTCCAACTTGCTTTAATGCATCTGATGAGCCAAGCTTTCCAATTGCTGCAACATCTTTTGCAGTTTGACTTAATACTGAAGCAGATTCTTTATTTGCTGAATTAAAGTTATACACTGCTTGTGTAGCAGTAAGCATTGTTCCGCCATACACTGACAGAGCACTTGAGCTTGGCTTAAATGATGCTGCTACTTCTGCATTATGAGCTTTAACATCATCCATGTACTTAATAAGTTCTTTAGTAGCTATTGCTACTCCCGCCACACCTAAAGCAATTGGACCTGCCATTGCTGCAATTTCTGGACCCATCATCATAGCAATACCTGCAGCATTTGCACCCATAGTAACTCCAGTGCCTAAAGTATTTACCGTTTGGTTTTTACTTCCAGACATTGTTTGACCGAGCATGGTACCTCCGAGCATTAAGCCCATACCCATGCCTTTATTACTTGTAAGCTTGCCCTTCATTTTTTCTATAAATGAAAGTCCTGCTGTTTCTCCAGCTACTGCTGCTTCTACGCTTGCACCTTCTAAGCTTGACCCCACAGCTGCTGTTATTGCAGGGGCACTATCTTTAATTGTTGTTTGCATTTGCGTTGTAAATTCTTTACCTGCTTCTACAGCAACTTTTCCTGTAGCATCTACAATTAATTGTCTTTCAGAAAATATTGCATCAGCAAATGCTTGATCAATTGCTCCTCCTGCAGATTTAATTTTATCTGACATTGCCGATATTTCTGCTCTAGTTCCTCCAGATTTTTCATATGTGGAAATTCCTGGAAAAGCAGCACTTCTAATTTGTGTAGCTCCACTGCTTCCGCCACCTTTAATTCCCATTGTTGATAGTGGGCCAGTTATTTCAAGCGTTGTAGAATTTCTTAATTCTTGAAAAGCTATTGCAAGTTTAAGCATTTCTGCTGCATCTTTTTCTCCATTTTGTGCCATTGCAGAAAAAACTTCTATTGCTTTTTGCATTGCTATATCATAAGCTTTTGCAAGTTCTGGTTCTTTTAAAATTTTAAATTGATCATCAGAAAGCAAAATATCTGATGTAATTAAATTCATTGCTTGACTAAATTTAGCAGCTTGTTCATTAGTTACCTGAACACCTTTTTCTTGAGCTTGTAAGATATTTGATGTATAAACAGATGGAGTTAACTCTTGAGATATAAATTGCTCTCTTGATACCCCTTTACTTTCTTTACCTGCTCTAATCAAATTTCCACTGGTATTATATATAGGTCTTTGAGCATAAGGCTTCATAAGTTCATTTACACTATGGCTTAAATTTAAAACAAAATTATCTAACAAGTTAAATAGAACTTCTTCTTCTTTTACAGCACCAGTTTCTATAGCACTGAGTGCTTGATTAACTCTTGTTTGTTGAATTGCAGTAAGATCTGGCAACATTGCTGTTGCTTCTTCTTTTGAAATTGTTTTTGAAATACCAGCATGGGCTTTGTCCATTTTTTGAAAATTATCATTAGTTCTTATATTTACAGAAGGTAATATTGGTAATTGATCAGAACTTAATCTTCCTCCAATATTTGATGCTGCTGCAATCACTGCTGCAGATTTTACAGCTACATCTCCAGTGCCTGTAGTCATAGCACCAGACATTCCAGCTAGTGATGCGGTGAGTCTTTCAACAGCTTGATTTAATAAATCTACAGCACTAACGTCATTGGATATTTGATTTGAAAATAGTTCTGCTGCTTTTTGTGATGCAATAATTTCTGGTGTTAATAGTTCTTTTAATGTCATTCCTCCAGTTGCTAGCTGTCTTACAAGTCCCACGCCTTTAAGAAGATATCCTGCAAAGTTAGATAATAAACCAGTTAACATGATAAGTGGTCCAGCAATGGCTGCACCAATCAAAAGAAATCCAAAGAAGCCTTTAAGTGGAGAAGGTAAATCACTAAAAGCTTTACCAATTTTATTTGCTACATTGAGAACAATTGATCCCATTTCAACAAACTTTTGACCAATTGGATATAGGGTTGCTTTAAACCCTTCCAGTGCTCTTGTCCATTGGGAAGAAACAGAAGATGTTGCTTGCTTCATTTCTTGATTTGCAAGAGTTGCAAGTTCAGTGGATGTTGCTCCTGCAATTTTAAGAGCATTTACTGTCTGACTTCCCGCTTTTCCAAAGTTGTCAAGGAGTGCAGAAATACGACCATATTGCATTTTACCAAATAGTTTTTCAATAAGTTGTTCTCTTGCTAGGGGGGCTAGCTTTGACAGACTTTGCTGTAATGATTCAATCATCTGTACAGGACCGCCTGCTGTTTTTACAGCATTTAAGTTAATTCCAAAAGATGCAAACTCTTTAGTTGCTGCTGAAGTTGGGGCAATTATAGATGCCATAGCAGATTTTAATGCGTTGGCTGCTTGAGATGCTGGAATTCCTGCTTCACGCATAGCAACAAGCATGACAGCAGTATCTTTATAGCTTGCTCCCAATTCTTTCATGATTGGACCAACACGAGGAATAGCCTCAGTCATATCTCCAAGTGTCATAGTTGTCTGCTTTTGAATATCTGACAAGAAGTTAACAGCACCAGCCAGATCATTAGTGCTTACTTTATAAACGTTTTGTAATGCAACAATTGTATTAGTAGCTGCTGTAGCATCAACTGCACCTAGCTTTGAAAGTCTTTGTGTTTGATATGTTGTATCAAGAAGATTTTGACCTTGCCTACCCATAGCTGCAAAACTAGCTGCTACCTGAACTGTAGCAGATTGAGCAATACCCATTTGCTGAGCAACTTGCTTTCCTAGATTAAGGACTTGACCTGAAATTTTATCAAGTTGTGCTTGGCTTGGAGGGGTAAGACCTTCACCATAAAGTCTTTGCAACTTTGTTAATTCAACATTTGTAGCTTGAAATGATTTAACGGCTGCTGCTCCGAACATAACCATAGGCATTGTAAGACCTACAGTTAACTGACGACCTGCCCATTGTGTATTTTTACCAAAGTTAACAAGAGCTGTTGAACCACCATCAATTGCTTTTTGCATCAAAGCAGACTTCATAGTTACAAGTTCTTCAGCCTGAGCAATTTTATTAAATGATGTTGGAGTATAAACATCCAAGAAGCCCTGCTTGTTTTTAACAACAACAGAGTTTTGTAATTTTACTTGTGACTCAGCAAGCAAAGTCATTGATGCTTTTGCTTGACCTGCTTTATTAGTAATTATATTAAAATAATCAGAAATCTTTAACTTACCTGCAACAAGAGCTTGACCAAATTTTTCTGTTTCAGAAGACATCTTAACAGTTTGAGCTGTAAATTGTCCAGTTGAAAGCATTGTTGATTTAAATGCTGATTGGGCTGCATTTAAATCTTTAACAAGGGCAGATCCTAGACCTACACCAGCTACACCTTTATTAAGCGAATCAACTTGTAGTTGAAGAGCTTTAATTTGAGCATTGACTGAAGAGAAATCACCTAATGCAACTATATTTAATTCTATTTTTGCCAAGTTATGTTCTCACCCCTTTATTCTAAAGACATAAATCCAAGTCCTTCACCTACACCAAAACCTTCTCTTGATGCAAGATTAGCATTCTGAAGCTTCATAACATCTTCTGGTTCTTCAGGTTTTTCATCAAGATCAACCCCCGCCATTGCTGCTTGGAACTTCATTTGCCTTTCTTCTTTTTCCCTTAATGATTTTATTAAAGCATTAAGTTCTTGTATAGAAAGACTTGCTTCTAGCTCATCAAAATTTTTCCAATGACCTAGAGCAAAAACTTCAGACTCTAAGGAGCTTAGATCTAGTTCGTCCCAACTAGAGCCGCCCCCAGAAGGTTTGGGTCAGACAACTTCAGTCCTCCAGCAACCTCAAGGATTTTCATCATTGTAGGAACTTCAATCAATTCCTCAAACTTATCTTTATTAGCAAGATCTGGTCGTCCTAGTCCTTCTAGGCAAACTACTGCTGCTTCTACAAAATGGTCCATAGCATCAAGCTCAGTTTTATCATCATCAATACCCATAGCATTTACAATTTCCATAAATTTTCTTAGCTGCTTAATAGGCAGTGGCTTTAAAGTAATGGTAGTTCCATCACTTAGTTCAATTTCTACAATATCATATACTGTTGTTGCCATTTTATAGCTCCTTTGTTTATTAGTTAAATTATACCAACATAATACCTATGGACAAATTCAAGACCCCGCCATTTCTGACGGGGTTTGAAATTCTATATTAAGTTGTATTTAGATGTTAGTTAGTTCCGTATACACGGTCAATAACGACACCGTATTCTGCACCTGCATAAGCATAGTCAGAATCAGGCAAGCAACGGAAGTTCACTGGGAACACAGTTGCTGCATCACGCTTCAAAGCATGCATTGTTGTATCAATTGAAACAACACGACGTGCAACATAAACACGCTCTTTAGAACGCAAGAGTGAACTTGAGACTGTTGAGCCTGCTGGAATTGTTACAGAGCTTGATGCACCTGAAGGAGTATTTTCTGCAATTGATGTACCAATTTGCTGTGGAGCTTGTCCAACTGCAATGAGTGTACGCTCTACTGGAGCATCACCAAGGGCACCTGCTGCAATGTTTAATGTTGCTGCTGGAGTATCTGTTGAGCTAATTGTAGAGTCATTGTTGATCAATGCTGGAACAGCCGTAACTGTACTTGCATTTGTTGCAACATAGTAGGAATCCATTTGTCCCCATGAGAACTGGAGATTTTCAAGAGTTGCTTCTGTAAGCTCTGTCTTGAGCGTAACTTTAAGTGTTTGCTTGAATAGACGAGCTGCGTCCAAAAGTTGATCAACCATTACTTCACCATATGTTGGCTCGTAAGAAACTTCAAGTCCTGTGTTTGTGTATCCAACTTCACGGTATCCACCTTGCATAGATGCAAAGTTACCAGTTGTCTGACCTTGCGATGCAAGAAGACTCTGACGTGCTGGGAGACCTGCTCCAAAAAGATTATTAAGATCTGTTGATTTTGTTGAAGGGCGACCATATGAATTAGTGTTATTACCAACGCTAATAAAGATAGATGCTGCACCAACAATTACGTTTTTTGTATTTGTAGCCATTTTTTTTATTTCACCACCTTATTTTATTTTAAAGTTAAAACAAAAAAAGTTAAAACTTGCTTCCTCATAGAAAATCATAACATTAAAGTGGTATAATTCAAACTTTAGATATATCTGCCTGAGTTAGACGCTTCCTGATCAACATCTCTAGTATATGTATAATTAGCTGAGAAGTCTCCACTCATAAACCCGCCTTCATCTGTAAATGGCTGAATTGGGTTAGCAGACTCTACTTTTGCATATAAGAACCTAAACGGGCTTCCATCAGTCCTTTGCATATTCAGATCTAAAGCTGATTTTTCATACCTTCTAAAAAGGTCTGTTAAAAAGTTAATAATAGTCAAAATCTCAGTATTACTTCTTGAAACTATTTGCATCACCATAGTTTCATCAGAGATCCACCATTGAACTCCATATGACTTTTGAACAATATCATAGGTTATGTATGTTTTTCCTGGAAGTAAGTTATTAAATTCTGGTACCTGCTGGGAAGGAATAATAGGGATAAGAGGTTCATTGAATCCCTCAGCCATATAGTTTTTTGGATCAAGAAGACCATAACTCTGTAATTCCAACCATATAGCATTTCTTACATCATATGCTGCTACTTTTGAATAATCTACTGTCATTTAAGAACCGCCCCCAAATCTACTTCATCTGCAATTTTAGTTACTGCTGCTCTAACTGCTGCAACACTAGGTTTATTTGAATTTAAAACTATAGAAACATCATTGATAAGTCTATCATAGAACCCAGACTCTTCCATAATTACATTTCCACTTTTAGCATACCACTCAAGCATAAATGAAGCAAAAGAATTTTTAGTTCCTGTTCCTCCAGGATGAAGGATATTAACTTGAGTTCCTGGTGCAATGAATGCTATCCCGCTCCCGCCCATAAAGGCTAAAACTCTTTTTGCTTGAAAAGAAACTGGAGTTCCGTTTTCCATTACTGTTGCTTTATTTCTAAAGACACTTCTTCTTGAAACAGATTTACCAGTTTTTCCTGAAAATAATAATTCTGGGTTAATAGGAACTGGCATTCTTGATGGTAAGAAAACTCCTGAAATTACTAAATCACCATAAAGAATTTTACTTCTTTCTAAAACAAATAACCTTGCACTAGGTACGCCCACTTTGCCCCATTCATAAACATGGTGCATTTTTTTAGGATTTAGTCTTGCATAGTTATCTACAGCGATCATAAACCTTTCACCTGTTATAGCAAAAGTAGCTTTAGCAATTTGAGATAAAACAGTGGGACTTTGTAATTCATCTAAACTTGATATAAACTCATCAAGTTGACCGATTAGTTCTTTTGAATCAATCTCAAGATTGATGGTCATCTTGTAACTCGGTTCTCAGAAGAACTGCTTCATAATAAGCAATTTTTCCAAATGGGTCAAGAAGGGCGTGGGAAGATGTTATCTCAAACTTAGTATCTGGACTAGATATTCTATCAATTTCAACAAAGATTTGCTTTCCATCACTTGACCTTATATTTTCAATACGCCAACGCTTACTAAGTAGTTCAAAGCAATACAGCTTTAATTGAAATTTTTCATCATAGGTCATATCTGAACCCTTAGCAAAAGATTTATTATCTGTTCTAGTAGATGCACCCTTCATTTTTACAGGTTCAATTTTACACTGAATAGTTTTTGAATAGACCCAAGCCCGTTTTATTGCACCCGTATTTGCATCTTGAATATTTTGCTGGATATAAACATCTGCACTCATATTCATAACTGAACCCATAAATGAGTTTCTCATATTTTTATTAAACATTAGATTATCACGATATTTGTTTTACGATATTGATCAAGAATATTGTCTACTGTAATATTGCCTGTACCGTTAAATGCCCCGCCAGCCATCTTAAATGATATCTCGCTGAGGTTTACCTGAGATAAATACTTATTCCTCCAGTTATAATCATTTGAAAGAATATCATTAATTAAAAGCATAGATGCAAGTTTAATATCTTCTGGAACATACTTAAATCCAATTTGTCCTGTAAATTTATATAGGTATTGATCTCTAAAACGACCATAATCATAAATGACTGGATCCATCTGATTATTCCACCCATCAGGCCAGCCAGGATACCATATGCGGAGCTGGTAGCCAGAAGGACTTAACTCTGTACCAAATCCAAAAGTATCGTACACAGGAGTCTGTGTAGCGTCATAAACCAATATTTGATTTTCATAAATTTTATCAACATTTAACATTTTTTCTGTTAGCTGAATTGTACTTGCACCAATTCCATAGACTTCTTGGCTTCCATAATATGTATAAAATTTTATACCTGTATAACCTTCTATAATTGTTCTGGCAACTTTTTCTGCACTTACAATACTTTTCTCATCAATATAATTAAGGTCTGATGGAACTGAACCAAACTGTAAAAAGTCTGAAGTCTCTGAAACTGTTGAATAAGGAGTTTCAACTTGATAGTAATCCACTTGAGTTACTGGAACACTATTAGTAAAGTAATGCCATCTTGCTTCTAGAACACGATTGATATTTGTAATTGCTGGAGTCAACAGAAAAGAATATACTCCTGTTGGAGACTCATCATAAGATGTTAGGCTTGAAAAACCCGCTATAGGTAGGGTGTCGTTATCTGCATCATATATTGAAAGTGTTGGGGAAGAATCTGCTTGAGATAAAACCCCATCACTATATACTTCTATACTAATTTTTTCTTGACTATTTGTGTTGATTGTCTGCATTTACAACACCCCCTATTTTATTTTTTAAGCGTAGTATTCCTGTGCTTCTCTTGGAGTCGCAATACGAAAACCAACTTCTGTATCAAAAATTCTCTGAGCTTCTGATTCTGACATAGCCATGAATGGATGCTCTTGACTAAAAGCATAACCACGAATTTCATACGAATGATTATTTCTTTCCATTTTTACGAGAACTTGATTTGTTGTCTTTGACATAATCTTTCTCTCTCTTTTTATCTTTTCAGATTCTGGAATTTCAATTTCTTGCTTTTCAGCATTCTTTAGCTTATCATACATTTGATAAGTTACGCCTTCTTCTTGAATAGCAGCAACAATTTCTTGTTTTGTCTTCAGACCTTCTGTATCAACAGCAAAAGATTCTGCTACCTTTTTTAATTCATTAAGTTTTAACTCTGTAAATGACATTTGACTTCCTCTCGTCATTGTTAATTATATCATTAAATGACTAAGGGCAGGAGTTAAATCCCGCCCTTAATCTTGCAACTAATTAAAAATTAGTATGTATTTGTTCCTGCACCACCAGTGATACCAGAACCATTGGTTACACCAAGGGCACCAGTTCCAACTGCAGCCTGAACAACAACGTTCTTAACGATGACGTGAGCATCATAGTTCTCAATTACGCAACCAACACGAATGAATAGTGTGTATTCAATTGTGTCCTTCTTTGGCTGGAACAAACGGTAGACTGTTACATCACGCTTGATACCAATAATGAAGTTTTGAGGGAATGTCAAGTGGACATCTCCTGCTGTTGCTGAACCACTGAATGTCTGGGTCTCATTGATCAACGGAACGTTGATAACTGGGATACCAAATGCGAGTGGAGTTACAGAACCTGGACCACCGTCGTTAGCAGCTACATCTCCACGAAGGATACCTGAAGCGATATCAAAAGGAGAGAATGCTGTGCTAGTACCTGATGTCAAATTGAACAGGTAATCTTGAACCAAGTTTGATCCTGTGAAGAATCGGAGCTGGTTACGGCGTTGCTTATACTTACGAGGCATTGTTTTAATTGCGTTGTTAAAAACGTTTTTGTCAAGACCAGCACCATTAGCATCAACAACGTGTGCGTTATTAATAGCCAATGTACGGAAACCAGCGAATGCTGACATTAAGCCAGTGCTTGTTCCTGTACCGTTAATCAAAACATCTTCAATATCGTTACCTGCCTGGGTAGCCATAAGACGTGCAATATGATCCTCAAGATCTGGACCTTCAATATTGTCTTCTAGAGACTCTGCTGAAAGTTCCCAGTCAAGACGCAACTTGCGTGTTGTAAGAGAAACCTTATTGAATGCTGCTGTTGCAGCTGTGAAGCCAGCACCTGTTGAATTTGTATAATCACGAGGATTATCTTCTTGGGCGACTGTCATGATACGTTGTCCAACTGCAACACGATCAATCTCGGTTGTATTAGACTTCATACGAATTGTACGGGATGTCTTAGCCAAAATTGTTGCATCCCACATGTAATCCAAGAAGCGATTAGCTTGATCTGGATATAGGAGACCGTTACCCGAAAGGGTAGAAGAATCAGTAGAAGCGTTGACTGCAGAAGAACCGAGGTTCGTAGTATCAATTACTTTTTGTAGAAGTTCATTACTCATTTTTTATTTCACCACCTTATTTCTTTTATTTTATAGAATCTATACCGAGGAAGGCACCGTTCCATGTACTTTGTTTTGCTTTAGTTTGTCCTGCTGGATCCGCAAACCCAACAGACTTCTGTACTGCAGTTGCGGACTCAAAGCCCTTAAGCTGATGGTCAACATATTCAATCTTGCCACCAAGGTCCTCAACTGTCTTTGTTAGTTTTTCATTTTTCTCAAGCAAATCTACATAAGATTTCTTCAGTTCCTCATGTGAAGAATTCACTTTTGCAAGCTCAGAATTAGTTGCGTCAACAACTTTCTTGAGATCTGCAATTGTAGCTGATTGCAAGGAATAGTTCTTTTCAATAGACTCACCTAGGAAGGTCTTCAGGTTGCCGAGTGCCTTCTCAAAATCAAGAGTATCGTCAACTTCAGAAATTGATGCAGCCTTTTCAATGCTGGTATCTTCTATAGTAGCCTCAACAGTTGAAACTTCTTCGGCTGGAGTCTCTACATCTGCTGCAACTTCTGCAACTTCTGCATTTATATCTTCTGCCATTTTGTTACCTCCTTCGTTGAGTGAAATATCATCACTCTTTTTAAGCCCGTCTGACAACGTGACTTTTTGTTTTTCATTTTGATCAGGGTAAAGGTTTATTGAAGCAGAGCTATCAATTACGTTACCTGTCAAACCTGGAGCAGCTGTTTCGCCAGCAGCGTGAGCGGATGTTGGAGCATCATCTTTCTTAAAATAAAAATCAATTACTTTTTCAATTGCTTCAAACTTTTCAATATCTTTTTGCTCAACCCAACCAATATTTGTCATTGGTGTATCGCAAACTACACAGTCTTTTGACAAAGATTCTGATGTTGATGCAACTTCATCTTGCTTACACCAAAAAACATTCTCTAAAATTACTTCTGAAGCCATTCCTTTAATAAAAGAAGATCCATCTGTATTTTTTTGAATAGACATAAAGTTAGCTAGCTGGTTTGCTGGGGAGTCTACTAATGATAGCTCATGTAAATCATAGTCATGGATTACACGGTAGCTTTTATCAGATCCGTCTTGAGCTTTTTCCATCTTGGCATCATTAATGTTGCCACCAATAGAAAACCCTGAGTAGGTTCCATCTAAACATTTTTCCCAAGCATCTTGAGCACCTTTTGAAATATAAGCAGTTACATAAATGCCATTATATTTCTTTTGAGTTTCTGGGTCAAAGAATGTATCTTCTTTAAAATCAACCATCTTACCTACGGCTACTGGTCCATGCATTTCACGAATATTTTTACGAAAGTTTTCAAATGCTTTTTTATTTGCTTCTTTTGTTACAATGTCTCCATGACGATCAATGTTATCTAGAGAGGCAAAACCAGATACAGTTCTCTTCTCTCTGTTTACCTTTGTAATAGGAAAATTAAGAGTAGTTGTTGATTCGCTGTTTTGCCAGTACGTCTTTTGAATATCCATGTGTAAATAAATAATAGCAGTATTCATAAATAACGCATAATTTTGATAAAAACTATCGTATAATGTTGCTGTTTATTTTGATGACTTTTTTTACGTCAACACCCTCTGGTTTATAAATGTTAGACTCTACGGGTACTGCTGGTACTCCTTTATCCCCGTCATTTATGTTATTAACATAAGGAGTTTGAATATGAGAGTCTGGCAAGACATTTGGACTATTCATTGAATTATGGGAGACTAAGCCCCCAGTTATAAACCCGACCAAAACATACCCAAGATGTGATAAGTCACGTTGGAAACCTGTTGCAGCCCATGTACTGAAGGCTCCAGTTGAAGCAATCATAAGCTGTTTTGCATCAAAGATTTGAAATTTAAAATGGTGTTTTACGCTCATAATAACCCCTTAAGTTCATCATAGATGATTTGAGGTATAGTGTTTTTGGCTACAGTAATGCCTTGCTTTTTCTCAAATTTTACTAAAGAGGCTTGGGTTTGTATATTCATGGTACCCGTATCATATACTTTTGGGAGTAGTCCCGCTTTCTCTAAAGCTTTTTGAACAGTCAAAACTGCATCATTTGTTTGCCCTAAAGCGAAAGAGGTTTGAGATGTAGGAAAGGGGGGTGCTACAAAAACAGTTATAGATGGGGAAGTTACAGTTGTGCCATTCGTTGTTCCTGGATGAGTTACTAACATGCCTCCAGTTAATGCTGATGCGCCTGCTGCAACGCTAGCTGTAGCTTTTTTGCCTGTAGAAATTGATGTTGTAGGTTTTAATGGAACAGGATATCTGGGTCTAACTATCGCCATTATAAACAAATAATTTCTATGTAATTGCCAACAGCCTTCTTTAGTTGGATCATTTGGACTACCAGTATTAAAACCAATTGTAGTAATTCCACCTGGACTTGCTGCTTCTAGCATCTCAACATGATCTACGACCCCATCGCCATTCCAGTCAAAAAATACTAAGTCACCTGGCTGTCCTTGCATTTTATTTACAACTAAGCCCTGTCTTTGAAACCAAGGAAGGGCTGCGGGATTATAAGAAAAGCCTTTAGGAGTTTGTGCTGCTATAAGATGAGATAGACCTACCTGAGCAAAACACCATGAAATTCCCATTGCACAATAAGGAGCATTAGGGACTCCATACCAATCGCCGTAAGGATTTTCGTTACTTGCACCTTCATGGAATCCAATTTGGCTCCTAGCAACATTTAGTACATCTAATGCTGTAGCCATTTTTAATTACCTTCTTGTGGACCTTCGCCTTTTGCATTACGACCTGTCCCCATTTTATCAGGAGCATTAATTGTTCTATTTTGATCACGAGTTTTATTACCACTTGCATCTGAAGCTGCGTCTTGCATTGCTTTAGGATTAAGCACTAAAACAGTGTCTCCACCTTGTAGAGGAGGCAAGCCCTTACGAGCACGAACTTCATTAGGAACAATGACCTGATCCTTAAGGTAACGATCATCAATACGAGATTGAGTTTCTTCATCTGTAAGAGCAAGTTCATTAAATCTAAGAACAAATGCGTCAGTAAATTCAGAAATAATTCTATTAATTTTTATTTCTAGTTCTTCTTGACGTGGACGACATACTTGTTCTTTAAATGTTTTATCAGCATCTTTAGCATTTGCCAAAGATACGCCTTGAGGCATACCAATTTTTGAAATAGGTACACGGTGAGCAATAAGAATACGATCTCTATTCTCAATAGCATAGTTCTTAAATGAAGAATCTTGAACTCCCGCTTCAACAGGTTTCATCTCAAACTCTACACGACCTTGCTCTCCATCTGAAGGAAGAGGGATATAAAGAGTTCTATGATTTCTTCCCCGTAAACCAGTCTGGAAGAATTCAAGCAATTTACGTTCTGAATCTGCAGTAAGCTTTGCACCCTTTACAACAATAATGTATCTAGGAACTGCTTTATTTTCAAAGTAATCTAAATTAAATCTTTGAGCAAACTCATCACCAGCAACTGCATTTTTAGCAGAAAGAATATCTGGAACACCATAGTATGTATTTGATGGGGTAAACACTTTAAAGTGAATTACTTCATTTGGCTGTGGATCTGTTCCAATTTGATCTGGAGTTTCTACATCTCCAAAGTTTCTAAAGAATGTATAACGATTATAGACAACCTGAACAAACCCATCACGGTGACGACGGATACGCATAGTAGTTGTAGGAATATGACCAATATATCCGATCTTACCGCTTGTTGTTCTACCAACTTCCATGTAAGCATTTCCTGTTGATTCCATATCAATATAAATCTTTTTCATTGTTTCAGTAAATGAGTCATCAGAGTTAAGTGTTTCCAAATACTGACGAAGGTCTTCTTTCATTCCTTCAATCTTTGAACGCATCTTATCAAGTTTCTTTGGGTTATTCATAGTCTCTTCAATTCTTGAAGTTGTAGCCCAGGTATTATCAAACTTATAGCCCAGCCCTACTACGTTAGCTGCCTTAGCATTTACCGCAGAGTGATGATATGGAGAGATATCATAAAGCTGTGATAGATATAAAACATTGTATGGAGGTTGAACAATTTGAAATAAAGAATATCCTGTTAAATCAAGAGGATCAAGCTTCTTAGATTTTGCATCTCCTACGCCCGTAAATGACTTTTGAAGTCTATCAACTTTACGACGAAAGTTAGGACCTAATCCTTCAGCTTTTCTAATATCTTCCCATGTGCCATTAAAAGGATCATCAAAGTCATTTTCAGATACATGCTTAATACCTTTATCTAAGGATACAACGATCCCGCCTTCATCTTCATCATCAGCAATCTCTAAATTAGCCAATTTTCATGTCCCTCATTTCTTTAACATAATCCATCATAGCAGGCAAATCTTGTTCATCTGGCACTAAGCCTATCTGCAGTCTTTGCCTTTGCATTTCAAGTTCATCATCTGTTACTGGTCTATGACCTGCCATAAATAATGGCTCACCATCTTCTAGCCCGTGATGTCTTGCAAGATCTTTTAGTTTTTTTATTTGGCGGATATCGCCTTTCATGGAGGGGATGCTTAAATATGCACCCTCATCATCCATAACAACTTTACCGTCTGGCAGTTGCCATATATATAGTCCCCAGTTGACCTCATCAATTGGTTGAATACGCATTTTACCCATATGCCAATAATACCATCAAACCATTTAAAACTGAACATATGGATGTCAAAATAGTATTACTTTAAGGCATTTACAGGATGCATGTATGACAAAAGAGGTAATCCGCCGTTATAAGCAGTGCTTCCTCCAGAGTATTCTGCTATTGAAGCAATTACATTTGAGCTATTTAGGATAGGACTATTATCAACCTGAGAAACAGTAGATGACAAGAAGCCTAGGTATCTTGATTGTGCTTGGGCTTGAGTAAAGGTGCTTGGATAGATACTTATATACCCAAAGGTGCCTTGAGAAAAGAATTGATTTCTTTGATCCCCGCCCAAAACTAACTGGTAATTAATTGCAGATGGATATACACAAACAAAATGATAAGATTCATTTGCAGTTAAAGTCTTTCCACCAGATATCAGTGGCATACCATTAACATAGACTGCAGAAAATCCAGCTTGGTAAAGATTCATACTTGAATCCATATACACCTTTTGTTGTTGCCCAACAGTATCAAGAATTGGCTGAATAGTTGATGCACTTGCAGTATCTGGTCGGAACCAAAATTCTATTGTAGAATATCCATTAGATATAAAGGCTGGAGTAATTGTAGCGACAGAATTATTACCATTAACTGATTTTAGTTTAATTCCAAAATTAGTAGCTCTTGACATGATATTAAAGAAATTCTTTTTAATTGAATAGGTATCTCCTGTGTAAGTGCCTTTTCTTGGAGATAGGATAAAAGCACCTGCATCAGAAACAATAGATAAATCATTATAAAAAGCTATTGATAGATTATCAATTCTTGGCAAGTAAGTAGATGAAGAAGAATTTGTAAAGATTATTACCCTGAAAGATGTATCTGTATATGCTGCCACAGAACTATCATCAAATTTAGTTGCTGGTGCTCCATTAGTAACTTGAGACCAAGTTTGTCCATAATCTCCTGAAACCTGGACAATCACATTCTTAGAAGTACTAATTACTGAATTATCTGAAGACCCTGAATCCCAAGTGACTCTTGAGCCAACAACCTTTGACATTTTTGAACTAGGGACTTTAAATGTCCATGTTCCAAGTTGAGATACAGACAAATTACTTGTAAAAGGAATAGTTAGTAAATCTTTTTGACCATAAGATGTATATGTAGAAGGATCGGTATAACCGTCTAAAATAGTTATATTCTTTATATTACCCACCATAGGTAACGTTACTGCATTTGAATATTCATTTCCAAAATACAAGTTTAAATTAGAATAGTTATAAGAAGGCATAGCATTAGTTGAAATAGTACCTGTTCCAGCTAGGTAAACTGTTGCTGTCCCGCCATTAAAAGATAATCCAAAGTTATAGATACCCGTTGCAGTTGTGGCAGGAAGCTGTGCCAACACCGTTGATGTAGTTGCATAAGGATATACAGGGGACTGGCTATAATAGTATAGCGTGAGCTTTTTATCTGTACTTTGAGCTAGGTACAGCCACTCACCATTATTAAAGCCTTCAATTGAAAGAATTACAGAAGGTGATGCTCCAGTATTTAGTTGCCAATTTATTTGACCTAAAATAGAGACTTTATTTAATGAAAAATAATCTGAAAAGTTAGTAAACTTAGAAGATGAAGTACCTGTAACTGATAACCCGCTTGCAGAATTTGATAGTGTTCCTGTTCCTGCTTGAATAAGATCTGGAATTGTTTTTAAAGTCATACCATTTTTATCTATAATTAAATTATTTGATATACCTTTTTTATAATTTTTAGGATCTGAAAAGTCTTGTTTAAAAGCATACATATTATTTGTTTCTTTAATATCAAAGAAATAACCATTTGTTTGCTTAACATATGTTTGAGGGGAAGAATCATATGTAGCCCAAACCATATGAGATCTAATAAGATTAGTTGATAAGATATAATCATAAAAAGCTAAATCATTAATAACAAAGCTATTTGTAGTAGGTGCGGGACCAATAGTGTATGTTGTTGATGTAGCATTAGAATAAGAAGATGTAAAGTTAAAGTTAGAAGATAGAGTATCTTGTATCCCAGGTATACCATTTACAATAAGATTAATTGTATTATTAGCATAATAAGCAAAAACATGTGCTTGAGATTCCCAAGAGGTTACTTGCTTAAAGGCTTTATAAGAAAGTGATGAAGAAGTAGTTTTATCTTGACCAAATAATGAAAAATAAATCATATCATTATCAACAGATATTTGACCTATGGTACTAGAACCATTAGTAATTGTTAAGATATTATTTACTGTTGAAGGATTTGAATCAAATCCCAGCCAAAATTCAATGCCAAAATATAAGTTTTCTGTTCCTTGATAAAACATTTTATATTTATTGGCAGGGTTAGTAATAATGACTCTACTAGTTGCTGTTACTTTTGTTCCAAACAAATTACCATCATAAGATGAATTTGTTATAAGAGGAAGAATATCTAAAGATGTTGTTTGCGATGATATAGGGTCTGTAGCAGAGTTGGTATTATAAGTTATATCAGGAAAGTAATCTTCAAATGATTGATTATACAAAGAGTTTGTATCATTATAATTAATAATGGCATCACTATATGTAGCAGGATTTTGACTATTAAGTTCCCAAAAACCTACTGGAGAATCATTTAATACTCTAAGTCTATATGACATTAAAAATTAACCCCCGTATTGGAAGATAAACACAAAAGAAAAATTGTCATGGTTGCGCCTTTCTGTTATGTATTACGCTTTAGCGGCGTTCAATAAATTCGCAATGTCCTGAGCCGTCAGCCCCAATGCCTCTAACTTCGCATTAGTGGCCGCCAACTGCGCCGTGAAATTAGCCTGAGCCGTAGCCTCTGCCTGTATTCTACTCAACCCTTGCGACCGACTCTGCGCTCTGCTCATTAGTTACCTGCCTGTGGTGTTGAAGAGTTGGATGTGTCTTTGTTGAGGTATGCCTGATAATCGGCATTGGTTTCATCTTTTGGAATAAAAGAACGAGAACCATCTTCATTAGTTCTTAAAATGAAATTGTCGGTAACTTCATAAGTTGTCATTTATAACTCCGCACTCGCAGTCCAATGTCCTGTTACGACAAGGAATGTATTATTTGCCTGGGTTTGTGAACCTGAAAAACCATTACTGCCACCATTTGCAACTGTAAAAGCATTAGAAGCATATGTAAATGCTGCGCTACTTGCTGTATAACCCCAATAACCGCTGGAATTACCATAGAGCGTAATGGTTGGCGTTGCAATTCTTTTTTCTACTTGAAAAGGAACATAAGAACTATAAGAATTGTTCATAGAAATACCCACATATGCGCCAATTGTATTTGAAAGCGCAGAAGTTCCATTTGCAGGAGTAGTCCCTTGCGGAAACGACATTTCAAAATATCGCTTACAAGCGGCTAACTCTCCCCCGATACTTCCACCAGCGCGAGAGAAGGCAGTTGCTACAGAGCCAAGTTCTAGTTGTACGCCTGTGATTTCGTAGTAGTCGTTGGTTCCTGCGGTTCCTGTTGGGGTGCAGGCAAAGTCAAGGGCTAACTGAGTGACCGAAGTTCCAACTGTTGCAGAATAAGAAAACCGTTGCCAAGTAGTTGTTAATGCAGCAGACTGAGATATTGCATTTCCTTGTCCTGTAAAACCAGAAAAAGCATTTTGGTCAGTTCCAGTTCCGTAAATAAGAGTGGCTCCTAAAATGCTTGAAGCAGAAGAGTAGTTAGCACCTGCTCTGGCATAGAATGAAAGTGTTACTGTTTTTCCAACAAATGGTATTGAGTTAATGGTTTCAAAATTATTTAAGATGGTACAACTAGCAACACCTGTCTGACCAGAGTTGCGTTGATACCTCATGCAATATTGAATGTTTGGAAGATTTGTAGTATCTGATGTTGGTTGCCGAGAGATAGTAGTCGCTTGATTAGCACCTGTTTGCGTACACCATCTATCGGCAAGGTAAGTGGTTGAAGCGGAAGCCGCCAAAGCGATAGAAGTACCGCGTTGCCAAATATCCATGCCGCCGTTGATGACGGCGTTTTTGCCAGCGACTATTTGGGCTGGGAAGATGTTGGTAGGTGAGGTCAGGTCTTTGTTGGTGAGGGTATCTGAAGTAGCACGACCAACTAATGTATCAGATGATGTTGGAAGAGTAATTGTTCCAGTATTAGTAATTGTTGAAATTACTGGAGCAGTAGAGAATGTCTTAACACCTGTAATTGATTGTGCCGTTCCCAAATCTTGAAGCGTTACAGTACCTGAAGGTATTGTAGCGTTTGTTATAGCAGTAGATGTTAATGTTAATGCAAATGCGCCTGATGTGATAAGAGATGACCCTGTAACTAATGTCAGTGTTGCAGAAGTTGTTGGAGCAGTAACTGTTACCTTGTTTATAGTAGATGTAGTAGTTAAAGTTCCTGTTACTGTTGTATTACCAGTTAAACCAATGGTTGCATTTGTATGGCCTATTGCAATTGGGGTTACACCTGTACCAGTGGTTGCAATATTAATACCGCCTGTAGTTATAGCGTTTGCAATATTAATAGATCCAGTTGTTAGTCCCGCTCCAATTGCTATGCTACCTGTTGTTACAGTTACATCTGGGAATAATGATGCTGTAGCAGTTGTACTGCCAGCATTTATTGTTGTAATAGTTGGTGTAGTTAATGTTGGAGATGAGCTTATAACTAGTGTTCCTGCTGTACTTGGCAAAACGATTGATGTATTTGTTCCTGCTGTAGCAGGGGCTACGACAATTGATTGACCTGATGTAGAACCTGGATAAACAATACCTGTATTTGGAACAGTTACAGTTCCCGTAAATGTAGGAGATGCAACTGAAGCACGACTTGTATCAGTTGGGTGAACATGGTTGTCTCTTGCAGGTACTAAAGAAGCTCCTGCTGATGCAGTTCCACTCATAAGTGGAGTAGCAGAAGAAAGAAGTGATCCTCCTAAAGAGGTTCCACTAATAACTGTTGCAGATAAAGTTCCTGTTGATGGTACATAAGTCAAAGAAGCATTTGTATTAGTTCCCTGATTTGTTGTTGTATTTGTTGCACCAAAGTTTACATAAAATGTTGAACTAGATGTTGTAGTAGTATTAGCCACGTTAGTAGCATTTGTTGCAGAACCTACTGTTAATGAAGAAGGAGTCGTCCAAGTATACCCCGTTGCACCTGAATTTACGGCAAGAAGCTGATTAGCTGTTCCAATTGAAAGATATGTTGTAGTTGCTGAACCAGATTGATAAGGTATAGAATAAGTTGTTGTTCCTGCTAAATTTGTAGCAGTTGTAGCCGTTGCATTAACACCAGAAATTTGAGTAAATGTTATAGTATCTCCAGTACCTGCTTTAATAATAATTCCACCCTGAGGAGCACCACTATATGAACCTTCATTTGTTTGTATATAAGCTCCAGCTTGTGTTCCATGAATTATATAAATAAGGTCTCCAGCATTTACTTCTACTGCATTTCCATTATCATAATCTGTTGCTCTCGTTAGAACCCAATCTACGGATCCCGACCCGACTGTTGTTAAAGAATAAATACCATTTTGTCTGGCATCTCCTTGATTTTTTACAAGCACTCTATCATATTGTGCTGGAGTATATCCATCAAGTATAAATGCTGCTAAAGTTCCTGTATTAGTTAAAGTTGATCCTGGACCATACCCGCCCGTTAAATCTAGGGTCACCCCATCTGCATAAGTAACGGAAGCAAAAGGTGCAGTAGTAGCAACTTCACAAGATTCATGAATATTCATGCCTGTAATTGCTGCATCTACATATTGTTTAGAGACAGCATCTGTATTTGCTGTAGGAGTTACTGGAATGGTTATACCTGCTGGAAATAAAGCTTTAATTGATGTAGTGCCTAATTTTGTTTGTATAGCAAATACGGCATCATTTAGATTAGCATGTTGAGAAGCATGGGGGATTGCTGAAGGTCCTCCTACTGCTAGGGTATCTGAAGAGGTTGGATTGCTAAAAGTATCAAAAGCTCCAGGATAATTAGTAGTCATTGTTCTCCTATTATATCAAGATAAGATATTAAAGCCTATTATTCAATTACTTCTGATGATTTAAGAACATAATCGTCTAAACCGCATTGATTGCATGTAGGAAAATACATTGATTCATCTTCATTGCGTTGTTCAATGTACTCATGTCCGCAACAAGCGGACGTGTATGTATATTTTGTAGTCATTTATTTAATCTCCTTAAATCTTAGTAGTAAAGTAAGACACAGCCGTTACCGCCCGCGCCCGCATACGAGCCGTTAGGGGTATAACCCGAACCACCGCCTCCGCCGCCCGATCCACCCGCGCCACCGACTCCAGCAGCCCCGCCACCACCCGCCGAGCCAGCAGCGATAAATCCGCCTCCGCCACCGCCTCCGCC
>Ga0214166_1000205_pt1 | contig 31261 bp, 44 predicted proteins | sample TroBogepilimnion_27_FD_153005 | JGI IMG/M metagenome (GOLD analysis project Ga0214166, IMG submission 153005) | Freshwater microbial communities from Trout Bog Lake, WI - Practice 18AUG2009 epilimnion v3 | ecosystem: Environmental > Aquatic > Freshwater > Lake > Epilimnion/Euphotic zone ...
GTCTACGCTCAAACCACCAGAAAAAATGAAAAAGTTTTTCCACGCTTGTTCATCGGTTCTTCTTTGATGAATTACACGCTCGACACATGGCAACGAGGTTGCTCATGTCCAGTCGGCTTCCACCTGAAAACAACGGCACAATGTGATCGACTGTGGCATCGCTACCCACCAGCAATTTCTCACACGATGAACAAATGTAACGATCGCGCTCGAGTACTTGTATTCGTACCCGTTGCCAATCTCGGTCATATCCGCGAGCGTTTGCGGTTGCTCGCTGGCGAGGATTGTTCAGTGCGTGTCGCTCCCGACATGAGGGGCAGCGAGAAGATGGGGTGGGTACACCACAATCTAGGCAAAAAAGTTTTGGCATTACTTGCCGAGTTTCATTTGTACCCGGGTGATAAAAGGTGCGCCCGTGTTCACATCATTTTGTTCAGCGATCTCCATGGCTTGATGCACATTAGCCCCAGCACAAATTGCGCCGATTGCATATGGCGCGCCACTGCCGATGGCAAAGAATCCATCCTCACGAATGGCAACGGATAGAGCTTCATCAATCTCAAACACTTGACCGTTGATAGCGATCAACATTTGAAATGAAGCGCCATCATCTTTTTCTTTGTCAGTAAAGATTTTTGATTCAGCAATAAATGTTCGAAGCGATGGAATTATTTTTTGTACAACATAATCAAAAGCACTGCCCCGATATCGTGATGTGGGTGCAGGTGGTTTCCAGAGATGATGAAATGCTTGCAATGCAGTGACATCACCAGCAACGCCAATCAAATGTTTTCCTGTATCAATGATCTTTGTCATGTCAGGATGAACATAGGGACGACCATCAGAATTGATTTGTGAATCTGCCATCATGACCACATGATCTGCATGTTGAATTGCAATGATCGTTGTCATTTGGATCGCTCAAGTTTTTCATCGAGCATGCGATCAATTTCCTCTTCACACCATTTGGCAAAATGCACATCATGAGAATTCTTCATGGTGTTGCGTAGATGGGTGATTGCTTCATCTATGTCATCTTCGTTCGTCAATGCGTCCACAACAATTTTTGCCATTGTGTCACCCATATCAGAATGAAGGATTTGTGAGAAAAGTATCAATGGCACAAATTCTGCCGACACTGAAAGTGTATCAAGCACGATGGACATTTCTAGTCAAATCCTTGTCGCCCATAATCGAACGGATGGCGTTCACATCATAAAGTTGACCTTTTTTAGCAACCTTATGAGCCTTGGCAATTCGGTGAATATGTCGTTCGGTTACACCCACATATTTGCTGATCGCTTCGGCATCCAGCCACACTTCACGAGATGGGTCGGAAAGAGCTACTGCCACCAAGCGAATGGTCGTCCACAGAGTGTCGCATCTTCGACATGAGAATATGTCCAGCGGATCATCGTCATTGATTCGTAGCAAATTGCCACATGGTGTCCCCTCCGATGTTTCGGCAGGACATGCGATTCGGCGAGATCGCTTGACGAATACTTTGGCAGCGGTCATGCCTTTGGAATGAAGCTCTCGGAGTTCCTGATAGAAGTCACGAAACCATGGCTGCTGGGATGAATGCGCTAAATGAACCTGAGCGAAGGTGACGGCGTTTCGAATTTCGACTTCTAGGGAATGTTTGACCAACATCGCTGGTTTGGTCAATTCTCGTTCCTCTCGGATGAGTTTTTCCCATTCATGAAGTAGTCCCAAAATGTCGTCACCCGTGATGAAGGATAAAGCTGCGACATTGACCCCGATAGTTCGCTCGGATGATCTCCCGCCATTACCTGATCTGCCGGGAAGCAACTCGTCATGTGCCAGTTGCCAAAATTCGATCAGGTCGGACAACATGGTGTGAATCTTGACGGTGCATCGATGGCAGAGATTTGAATTTTCGACGGCAAAATTGCACATGACACAATTCATGAGGACACCTTCTCTGACGGGTTGTGGATAATTCGAGATTCATAGGAAATGGTGAAAGTTGAGTCGGTGTGGCTCAATTTAGTGCCATTTTTAGACAAAACCACCTCGCCCTGTCTAATTTCAATAACTAGACGCATGGAACGGGTATTTTGAGCGTAAAAACCCTCACATACCTCCACCTCGTCCTCGCCCCCTATAGATAGGGGGGCGAGGGGCGAGGTCGTTGGAGAGGATATGACTTCGCCCGGGGCGAGGTCGGGGCGAGGTGGGGCGAGGTCGAGATGATTACGCAATGTCGGAATCCTGACTCTCGTAGATGAACTCTCTAACATCAGTTTCAGTATCTGTGGACTCTCGGTAAGGTGTGAGAAGCTTCAAATTGAGAGAATTTCGGGAGCCATGTTCAATGCCGACAAATTTTTCGTCAATCAACACCTGACATGCCAAACGGACGAATTCCCGCTTTCCGGCAACCTCATTTTCAATGACATTTTTGGACAATGGCGCTTTTGCAGCTTCTAACAGTTTGGACACCTTCTCCATCAAGTGGGTCGGTCGAATTTTCTGTGTGCCATCGCCAAATGGGTGAATACCCATTTCGATTCCTGAGTCATCCGACTTGATGACCACCCGACCGACCAATTTGGCATCTTTGGAAATGGCACGGACATGACCTGCGCGATCTTTCGACATTCTCAGGTTCAATTCACCCGTCATCCCCCGACCAAATGGCTGGACGACTTCGACAATGATGGCGCACCCGTTGATGTCTGCTCTTTTGGCTTGTGCGCCAATGGCGTTGTTGCCCCGAGCATCTTTGGATTTGGTCACATGGTCGATGGTGATGACACATGCCCCTTTGCTGGTAAGTGGTCGCAAAATGGTTTGGGAAAAGAATGTGGCATCCCTGTTAGACATCAAATCCAGCCCCAGCAAGGTCATGGCAGCGTTCACACCATCAACAACTATCAAGTCAGGGTTGAGGGTTTCTATCGCCCGCTGAAGGTCGATTTTCGCCTCTAGCGTGAACGCCTCATCGGGATTGGCATAAGTAAATTTGGCAAAATGTCGATCTTCTAGCCCGAGCAACCGAAGTCGCGCCAAAATGCCTTTGCCCGAATCCTCAAAGTCGATATAGGTGACGGTTTGACCGATGTGGAGAGCTTGTTTGACGGCAAAGAGCGCCACCCATGTTTTTCCCGATTCTGATTCGCCGATGAGTGCGTTGACTTTGCCTTTGTAGAAAAGTCGGTATCCATCGACACGAGATAGGAATTCCGGTGGCTCCTCTTCCGTTGCCCCCGACAAATCCAATGGTTTCGGAAGCCATGAAGTCGGTTCGGCAGGGATTTCGACATGATCAGCATCAAGGTCAGGAACAACACTCAATGATGGTTTTTTAGGTTCAAGGAAATTGGCACTGCCAAATCCTTCGGATCGCAATTGCCGTGCAGCTGCGGAGAAATCGCCCCGATGATGAATGTGCGCGTAGGCAGCAAATTTGGAGTACGGCTTTTCCGCTTCAAAAGTGGTCGATGTCGTGAACACGAACAAGTTGTCGGAATCATTGCGACCCGTAGAAGCGGAGACACCCTGCGATTTGCCGGGTCGTCGCCAGTAAGTCACTCCATGGGAGGTAAAAAGCTGTTTCCATCCGACGGGTTCGAGGATTTCTTTCCAACTCGTGCGAGTATTGAAATCGTCGCCCGGCTTCTCTCCACTCGACTCACTGGGAGTAATTGTTTTGGCGATACTTTCTTGAACAGGCATCGCATCCAATGCTTGAAATAATGTGTGTAGCGAATTTCGTTCCTCCATGGAAAGCATGGGAATCATGGCGGGTGATCCCGCTACTTTCACCCATGGTCGTGAGCTGGGATGTGTTGTACCGGATGATGGCGCGGTGACAACGAATCCACCTTCACCACGAGTCTCGGCTAATACTTCGACCGTGCCATTTTCACCGGGACGGCGAGCAAGTTTGGTGTTTCCGGGGACGGGTTCATCAGCAATGCGATAGAGCATGTGAATGCCACCCGATGGAGTCATCTCCAAATATCCGTGAGTGACAATTTCCCACAATTCTTCAAGGCCAGAATTGATGGCAAGATTGCGAGCTTCCTCTAATAATCCCGAGGTCACTCCCCGACCTTCCATCTCGAGCATTTCAAGATTTCCAGATACGGCTCCGGTGATGATGCCAATTCCAATGGCGTTGCCACCGAACCAGTCATGAATTTGCTCGAGAGAAGGTTTGGAAACCTGATATTGCTTCCATGTGCCGATCGGTCGCTTTGATCCATCTTCACTGGCAGGAACAACGCACACGCCAGCAGAATGAAAGTCGAGCGCAGCTTGTAATACTTCGGCGGTCATGCGAGATGACTTTCAATAGCCTGAATAGTGGGGCAGGGATATTTATTTCCAGCCTGATGGCATTTACAATCGCAATCAATACATCCCCATTCTTGACAACCCCAACATCCATCGTTGCAGTGGGAACATTCGGTAAATTCATTGCCATTTGGATATATGTGATGAATTGGCTTATGCAGTTCCACTACCTTGCGAAGGGCTTTGGTTTTATCTGTAAGTATTACATCAAGGTTTGGAATCCATTCGGCGTATTTTTTAGACATACCTATAATCTTTTCTAGCAATTCATCATGTGACATTTGATAACCACCAGCATCTCGACGCGGACTCATTCGCCGACCCCTAACATCTCGACCAAATCTGCTGCATCATGTGCAATCAATACTGACAACGCCTTTTTGCGTTGTTCATCGGTGCAATCTTTGATCTGTGACACGAAATCACCGATTCCCGCTAAGTCGAGCATCATTCCCCCTTGTAGTAGTTGATCAATTTTTTTCAAGTCCATCGTCGGGAGTTGAACCCGAAGCGGTGAAAGGTAATAAGCCCGCTGCGACCTGCCGATGGGTTTGCTCACGCACCCTGATCATGAGCAAAGGTGTGGATTTAGAAAGGTGGCTTATCTCCGATGGGAGTTGCACCTAACTTTTCCAAAAGCGCTTGAACGGCAGCTGAATCAACCGATCCCACTGCTGGTGATGGTGGCTTGATTTGACCCGCAAGATAGGCGGTTGCCTTAGCAACATCGGCAGGGTTTGTGGTGGCATCCACCAAAATCCATGGCGCTGATTTGCCGGGTTTTGCAATGCCTTGACCCATACGGCTCAACACGGTTTGACCGACCTTGTTGCGAAGTGCGGTGCGCAGTGCCACATTGAAAAACAACACGGAATCATGCTCGGTGTTGGTATCGAGGTCGATGAGGTTGACTTCAATTGCCTCAGCTTCACCCAATGATGTTTGGATGCCTGTTTTGTATTCCACTGGCTTGATGATGAGCAAGTGGTTGTGAAGATCGGCTGGTCGGACGGATTCCGACTGCCCGGATAATGCGCTGAACTCGGTCATTTATTTTCTCCCTGATTGTTGTAGTTGATTGGTTCGTGCCAAATTTTCAAACTCTTTTTCAACATCTTTGATCGCTTGTGTGATGACGGATTCCATCTGCACACAACAATCGCCACACCACGGCATCTGCTCGACATCGCTGCGAATACGAGCGCGGTGATTGCATCTTGGACATGTCACTTTCATGGTTTCGACCCCCAGCCATTTCCGACGAAGATGGCTCCAATGCCACCCGTCATTTTTCGTTTCATGATTTCGTTGCAGTTTGAACATTTTCTTTCGGTATCACGCGACTCGATCGGTGTATTGATGTCGATTGTGAAATCGCATGATGTGCATGAATATGTGTATGTGGGACTCATCTCGCGTCCATATCTCCCGGACAACCGACACGAAGATCGGTGGAGTTTGGCAAATACCAGGAGCAGTAACTGCATAAGCCACTAGGTTCGGCAGGGATTTCATCGACCTTTACATATTGCAAAGAATCTTCGATAGTTTCCATGCGATTGATGGCATCCATCGCCGTGCCAATAAAGAATGGCTCAACGACGACATGCAAATTGTCGAGACGACCACCCAATGGGTAATAGGCGCAAGCAATGTTTTTGGGTTGATAGCCCATTTTGATCAGTCCGAGCGCATACATGGAAAGTTGTACTCGCTGAGTTTTTGTCATTCCCTCTTTGAGACGCTTTTTCATCGAAGTTGCACCGACACATTTATGATCGATCACGAGACCTTGTTCGATGTCGTAGAGATCAACTGTTCCACTCAGACCCGTTGCAGCTTCAACCTTTTGCTCAACAAGATAATTGGGATCAGTGCCAAAACAATCGGCTAACCACGCATGGATTGCCGTGCCGGAGATTGATGCCCATGGATCAGTGGACACATTGGTTTTTTCTGTGCCGGTGATTTTGTAAGCAATTTTTCGAGCGCAGGGATCACCAATCTCTGATAACCCAATTCGGGTTTGCAACGAGCGTGGCGCAAATTGTGCGTGACGAGTAATTGTTTGACGAAGTCGATCGGCGATCGCTTGTGAAGGTTCGACGGGTGAGACGAACATCAGTCCTCCACGACGGTGAAGCGACGAGAGACGGTGACTGTTTCAAGTTTCTCGACAACATCACTGGGAAACATCTCCCGCAATTTTTTGACATCTACTCGGCGAGCTTCCACCGTTGTCCAGCGAATAGCTTCCCTTCCATTCACAAGACCGATTTCTGCATCGCCGAGAGCTGCCTTGATCTGTTCAGCCATGAGGTCGGCTTTTTCCGTCCACTCTTTGACTTTGGCTTTTGCTTCGATATACCCGGCAACAAATGCTGCCGTTGTTTGGTCGAGATCGACCATTTCCTGATTGATTTGAGTTGACATGATTCCCCTAGTAGCTGTGAATTGTTTGTTCGGATTTCCATGCAGCACATGTGCCACCTGAGCCGTAGTGACGGCTGATATATGCCAGCGATGCGACAACTTGTGCCAGCGAACTTGATGATTTCTTGAGTCCGATGTTGTTGTATGTTGATTCGAGCAACTGACCCACGCCATATGCGCCACTGGATGTGTTCAATGCGTGTGGATTGTGATGAGATTCAGCGGTGATGATGTTGATGAAACATTGCGCTGATTTGGGTGTAAGCAATTCATTGATGAATAAATCAATGCGCTGAGTTTCCGTCATGACAATTGCCTCTTTGACGGTGACGACACGAATCTCTTTGATCTGACGAGTGGCTGACCAAATGGACGCGACGAGTGATAGCACGGTAAGAATTGCAACGAACGATGCAAAACGATTGAGTTTTTGGTTCATGATATATATCCCTTCTCTTTCGCCCTGAATAGCTGACGCGAGACTGAATCTCGATGTATTCCCATGGAATGTGCGATGGCATCATCGCTCCAGCCCATTTCACGCTTCATCAGAATTTCGAAGAGTCGATGAGGAATTCGCTCAAAACTTTTTCCTTGATTTTCAATCATGGAAGCAATTTCGTGAGGTGAGAAGCCACCCCATACGCCGTCAGTGATGTTGTTGTTGATGGCAAAATCCGCACAATCCTTTTTGTGTGGACATTGATCGCAGATCGCTTGCAATTCGGGCAAACGCTCTTTGAGTTGCTTATCGCCGACTGGAAAGAAATAGTCGGGATCGCCCGAAGTGCATTTGGCTTCGGGAAAGTTAGGAAAGGCGATGTGGTCATTGATCACGCGAATCCCCATAACCAGCATCACGGATCAGATTCATCATTTCTGAAAGGGGCATCACTGCCCACCAATCGCCAACACGGGTGATTCCCACGCCATTGGGTTTGACGATCAAAATGCCGAAATCTGCTTTCGCATTGTTTTTCTCAATTTCGGTTTCCTTGATCCATTCAGGAAATTTGTAGCTCTTGTGATTCTTGACCTCCATGACAAGTCCGGGAATTCCAGTGATGTCCCCGAGGTCACTGCTGCCGGCAAGCGCTCGTCTCTCTGCACCGGGGAAGCCCTGTCCCGCGATGTAATTGACGACCGCCGTCTCGGCAGCAGTTCCCTTTGCCTTGGCTTTGCTCATCGGTGACTAAGCGCAATCGCCAAGTTCGGGCAGATGCCGACGGATGACATCTCCGTTTCGGTACAAAATCTCACGCAGTTCATCAGCTTCTCCATAGGCATGGAAAAGTTCGGCTTTCACATTGTCGAGTTCGTTGTTCATGCCCCACCAAGTCACGCATGCGCCAAAAAGGAAAGTGAGGAAAGAGAAGAAAATCCAAAACTGAGCCATTTATTTGTCCCCCTTGATTGCGCGTTGAAATTTATGAAATGACTCGATCTCATCTTCGATGCGATAGAAATCCTCACGCTCAAAAAAGTTGATAATGGTGAGAGTGGTGATGCTTGCGACGAAGCACCCCGCCAAAATTGCTAAAACGATCATTTATTGCCCCCAGAAATGAGTGAAGCCCCATGGAAAGCGCTGGGGGCAGCACGAACCATGGAGCTTCTAATGATTGAACCAATTCTGAAATCGCAAAATTCCCGTGGAAGTGATGCTGAAATTCGATCCACCAACTGCCCCCCTTGCGACTAGGATGGGAGTTGAAAAGGTTTACTTAGCTTTCAATTTGTCTGAATTTGACCACTCGGACACAAGTAGTCAAAAAGAGATATCAGACAAAAATCGCCGAAAATCCATCTCGGCGTGGCTTTCATAAACCTATTCAATGCCCCCATATTGAATTAGTAGGTGAAAGATAATGAACAACGAAAAGAATGTCTATACCAACACGCCGAGCCGTGTCAGAAACTTTCAATCTCAAGTTGAGGCTGAGACCTCTAGCCTAATCGAGCCACAAGAGCGTAGCGTTCCTCATGCTCGCAATCAGGCGAGTCGCAGTTATCGTCGGGAGCGAGACCCTGACTTCGGATTGGGAATTGAGTTGGAAAGTATTTATTTGAGGATGCCCGAATTTACGCAATCGTGGCATATTGAGGTCGGAAACCTTTTGCATAGAAGGTACGAATTAGCAGGTTTTGCCCGTTCAACATTTATGAAAGATTTCTCCATGCTTCGGCATATATGCAAGGAACGCCATCCGCGGGATGTCTATTTGCAGGATTTGGAAGAGTATGTGCTGGGAGCCACCAAACTTTCGACACGAGCTGCCTATATCGCCCGAGTGAAATCAGTGTGGAATTCCTTGCGTATTCTCGGAATCATCCCGAATGACTTTCGCCCGGATGAAGGCTTGCCCAAAACCAAAGAGCCACGCTATACCCCGCGCCCGATCAGCAAAGAGCAAGCCATCATGCTGATGACTCAGGCTGAAGAGCCGATGCGCGAATGGTTCATGTTCGCATGTTTGGCAGGGTTGAGAGCTATCGAAATCAGTCGCATTCAGGGAAATTGGCTGGAGCAACATGCGGGTGAGTATTTTCTTCGAGTACTAGGAAAAGGAAACACCGAGCTTCTCGTCCCCCTGCATCCCAAACTGGTGCAGATCATTTTGTCCAAAAAGACTCAAGGTCGCCTGTACACGATTGAAGCGAACTATCTTTCTCGGATCGCCTGTGCTGAAATGCGCCGACTCGGAATCTTCACCAAAAAGAATGGCTCAAATCGCTCACGATTGTCATTTCATAGTTGCCGACATTTCTTTGCAACATCGGTGCTTGCTGCTAGTAATAACCTCATAACCACGCAAAGATTGATGCGACATGCTTCCCCGGTTGTCACGGCTCGGTATGCCGATCTCGTCAACCACGAGGAACGCGCCGTCATTCAAACTTTGCTGGACGATATCGAATGGAGTAAGTGATGAACGATTTAGAGAAGTGTGTGAAGAAACAAATGAATGTCGGGATATATCAATGGCTTCCCGATCGAATTGCTGGTGACATCACGGGTTCACGCGATCATCAAGCGGCATTGATCAAGATTTTCAAAAAGCACAAAAATAACATGATTCCCGTTGAGTTGATTTGGAAATCCCAAACCATCATGGAGTATTACTGCGACGGAATGATGATCGGTTTTATACCCACCGACCACCTTGATCGATGGAATGAATTTTTCAATTACATGGGTGATGCACCCAAACGAATGGTGGGAACTGTTCAAATTTCCTACTGGGATAAGGGAAAAATGTATTTGCCGGGAATGCCCGCAATGCAGGTGATCTATAAGCCAAAAAAATAGCCCCAGCCCGAAGGCTGAGGCGTGTGTTAGATAATTTCCCCGGCGATTGCCATATATGCAGCGCCGTCAATGAATGAATCGGTGTGGTCGGGAGTTTCAATCAAACGAGCAAGTTTGACTCCCACCATGCACAATGCAACTTGTGATGGCGTGATTTCCTGTTGCAAGATGACCGACCAAATATCGGCAATTCTCTTGTGGTTGGTATAAGGATCGCCATAGTTTTTGTTGCGATCAATACCGGTCAATCGTGCAGCTTCCTCAAGGATTTCTTGTCGGTTCATGCTGACACCGTCAATGCTGACATTGGCAAAATGTCATCCTCATGCAGCTGATAATTGAATATCTGACGACCGATCTTTCCGGTCATCAATGGTTCGTATTTGTCTAGTACTGCCACATCACACCACCCCTTGATTTCGACAACTGGTTCGGAACTCTCAACATCGGAGATCACGCACCACAACACAAAATCAGATTTGCGCCGAATGCTGGCAAGTTGTGTCACGCTAATCGAGCGACCTAACTCATCCCAATGTTGTGCATTCCATGTTTTGACTTCACATCGACCTGCATTGGTATAGATATCACATTCCAAACGCTCGGTGGCAAACTTCGGTTCAAAGCCATTGTCGGCAAACCAATGAAATGCCGCGAACTCCCCCAGTCGTCCCGTGAGGTGACCTTTGGGGTTGTTGAAGTAATGTCCCCGCTTGTTTGCATAGACCTCATAGGTCATCTCTGCGAGCGAGAGCGCTACATTCTTGTGATCGGCACTGAGTTTGTATCCGTGCATGTGATCCTCTGGTAATCAGGTGATGATTCGAGAATTTACTTGAATCAGTTTGGATATGTCCGTCCCCTGAGTAGTTGCATTTGGAACCAAAGCATGCTCCGTCGGTTTCTCCACAATGTTTTGAGCATAGGGAGTGACGATGTGAGCATCGGGTGGAATTGTTTGTTCAAAATGAGTTGCTTCATGGGATACCAATCCCCCGGATAAAAACCCGATCAACACATATGAAAGATGTGGAAGGTCGCGTTGAAATCCTGTTGCTGCCCATGTTGAAAAACTGGCGGTGAATGCGAGCATCAATGTTTTTGCATCGCCGATGGGAAATTTGAAATGTTTTTTCACAATGTTGCCTTCAATGTGTCGTACACCAGTTGTGGAATGGTGACTTGTTTGCCGACTATTTGATGAGGAACGACGATTCCCTTTTTCTTCTCCCATTTGGCAAGAGCTGCAAGGGATGTGGTTGTTTGATGACCATCAACATAGTGAGCAGGGAGCAACCCCGCTTTGGCTAAGCCTTTTTCAATGGTCAGCACATAGTTGTTTTTCTGCCCGACATTGAACGCCGTTTTGGAAATAGGAAATGGCGGTGCAATAAATACTGTGGGAGCAGTGGTTGTCGTTGTCTGTGGCGCGGTTGTGGAGTGAAGCATTGCCGTTCCACCCGTTGCCAATGTTCCAGCTGCTGCAACACCCGCGGTTGCTTTCTTGCCCGTTGATACTGGTTTAGCGGGAGCAATAGTGGTGGCATATTTGGGACGAACAATTGCCATCACGAACATATATGGTCGATGAACCCGATAGCACCCAGTTTTGGGATTGGTGTGATCATTCGGGTTGCCAGTATTGAACTCGATGGTCGTCAGCCCGTCTGAAGAGGAATTCTCGATATAACCGACATGGTCGGCAACTCCGTCGGAGTTCCAATCAAAGAAAACCAAATCACCGGGTTGACCCTGATATTTGTTGACCACACAACCTTGTCGCTGAAACCATTCCAAACCAGCGGGGCAATAGGAAAAGCCTTTGATGGTTTGAGCAGCGACAAGATGTGAGAGTCCTACCTGAGCGAAACACCAGCTGACGGACATCGCGCAATAGGCTTGATTCGGAATTCCATACCACATGGCATACGGCGTTTCCTCAGCGTCACCTTCAACGAAGCCAATTTGTGAACGGGCAACATTGAGAACATCGAGTGCGCCAGCCATGTGGTATCCCCTTATCTAGTGAAATTACTTTTGAGCAGGTGTGGAATTTTCTACAACGAACTTGTCAGCAGCTTGAACGGCATCATTCACGGCAACTTGCACCAATGGTGCTGGTGCGCCTGTTTCGTTACTGATCTTGTTGGCAAGGGAAAGTGGATTGAGTCGAGCGATCAAGGGAGACAAGATGCCACCGGCAATTGCTCCGAGAGCGATCTTTTTGTAGTCATGAGAACCGACATATTTCTCGGTCGTCCATCCAGCAACAACAACGCCGTACAGCAAATGTTCAGCAAATGCCTTCTCTCGGTTGGTCAAACGCCAATTCTTGAGTGTTAGTTTCATGATTGCTCCCTTGTTGCTTTGAGTACTTCGAGATCGATCTTGATCTCAGCTTGTTTGGTATGTAAATCCTGAACTTGTTGCTTCATGCCATTGCCGTCGTTGAAAATTGCATACTCAATGCGATCTAATTTCTTGATGAGTTTGAGATACACCCGAAAACCTCCACCGAGAATGGCAACAGTGTCCACGATTGCCCAAACAAGATTTGCCATGAGGTTGGTGTTGAAAAGATTCATCGGTATTCCTTATCTGCCAGTGGCATGGATAAACCCCGAAGGGTTTGGCGGGTGAGTTAGATTTTTTCTGAGAGCTGCTTGAGTAGCGCAGCGTTTGTTGCTTTCAACATTGCGTTTGCTTGTGCCATATCTGCCACCTGTTCACGAAATGCTTTCAAAATTTCACTGATTTCAATTTCCTGCTGTTCCATTGATTTTCCCCTCGAGTGTTGTCAATCGATTGTTCAACTCTTGAATTGCCGGGACAAGTGCAACGGCTAGCGAGTCGTAGGAAATGGAAAAGGGAGTTTCATCCTTTGGGTCATATCCCACAATCAAATCTTTGAATTGATCAATCTCCGCAACCTCTTCGGCAATGAGACCCAAAATCTTTCGAAGTCCATCGCCTGAATTGTTGTTGTTTTCAAAGTCCTCATTGCTCACATATGTCGCTGGACGAAGTTGCATGAGGTTGTCCATTGAAATCTGTGCGGTTTGAATATCTTTTTTGAATCGTGCTGAGGATGATTTGGTGTAGATATATCCCGAAGCGTTTTCATACAACGGCAAATCGCCACCTGAACCTGATGACGAGTGAACCGTGTAACTGTTTCCGTAGTACATGTTGCCATTGGCGTTCAAATTACTGCTGACATTGAGTGTGGAAAGGTATGAAGTTCCATTTCCATAAAAATCACTGTGAGCAGTCAATGTTCCATTAGCATCAACAGTGTTGAGGTTTGCCACCCCGTTGTAATAGACATAGTAAGTTCCGGAACCAAACAACCCGCCGGAGTTGATTGTCCATCCACCGATTGAGCCTGAACTTGCGTTGACGACTCCCGAGATGTTGGCACTGGAAGCGGTAAGCGCACCTGTGGAAGTGACCGAAAAGGTTCCTGAACCATTGTTGATGGCAATGCTGGAAATAGTTCCTGAAGTAATTTTGCCCGCATCCAGTGAGGAAACAACGATATTGCTCAAGGTGTTTGACACCCATGATGTTCCACCTTGTCCGGTGTATTGAGCCGTGATCACGCCACCGGTTGTGTATTGGAACCAAATATCTCCCGCACTGTTTGCGGTTGATCCGGGTGAACCTGATGAATAGGTGACTTTATTTTTTCCATTAGCCGTGGATTGAGCAGTGCTGGCAGCCGTACTTGCAGCGGTTGCAGCACTCAATGCACTGTTGGCAGTTGTTTGAGCCGTATAAATCGATCCATCCTGAACACTCACCCAGTTCGACCCATCCCAGCGGTATTGCTTGTTGCCGTTACTGGTATCAAACCAAATATCGCCAATAGCTTGTGCGCTGGGTTGAGTTGATTGTGTGAAAGTTGTCGTGGTGTTTTGAACATTTGCCACATAGGTGACGACATAGTCACTGGTGTTGGTGATGGTGACTGGCGTGTTGGTGATCTGTGGTGCAAGTGCCATTGTCGCCCCTTAGATTGTGATCGAGTATGAGTTCATGGTTGATGTCTGAATGACGGTGCGCCATGAGTCGGGAGTAATGGTGTGGGTGAACCCTTCCACGACGAGGTAATAGGTCATGGATCGACCATCAACCGTGGTTCGCTGAACGGTCAATTGATCAGCCAATTCCAATGACAAGAAATCGGGATATAAAGTTCCCAATGCCAACGCATCAAATGAAATTGAATTCACCAATGTTGTGGGAGTTGCCATGAATCGTGAGTAATACAGTGCAAGGTTTTGAGCATCCGAATCATTGGCAACAGGCGCGTCATATGTTTTGCTTTGCAATCCGTATGCGCTGACGCTCGGATTGTATGTGCAGGTGTATTGATTTTTGCTGGCACGATTGATGATTGCTTGATTGAGAACTTGCAATGTGCCTGGAGTAGTCATGATTTGATCATATTCAACAGTGTTGGTCGCACGAGAATCGCTCAGCAATAATCGAGTGACGGCGCTGAACTTTGAACTCAAGGGAAGGAATGTTGCAACACCACTTCGTGAGATAAAGAATCGTCCCGCTTCCACGGCAACACATTGTTGAATCATTGACCACAATGATGTGTTTTGAGCAGTGGGAAGCATCGTCACTGAACCGGACACGCTGGATGATCCTGACCAACTTGCATAAGTCAACATGCGACCGATACGAGTGGATGAGGTTTCCTGATATGCCGGCGCAGATAATGCTGGTGCTTGAATAGTGGCGAAGTCTGCTGACTGTTCCACGAACACCATCGTGCAAATGGAATCAAATCCAATGTCTAAGGTATTGGTTTCAAATGAGCCAGTGAACAATATGTAATCGGTGGAACTCCATGTTGCCACCAATCGAGCTTGTAAGCCTGACTTGAGAATGGAAGTTCCACTGACAACCCATGTGCTGGCAGATGTGTAGTCGGGATCATAGATGCCCGATCGATTGTCGAGGATGACGGTCATTGTGCCGGGATCATCTTGCTGATCTTGCCGAGAGCGACCACGCTTAGTGGCGATTTGTCGCACATCGGTTGTGGTCACATCTGTCCATGTTCCTGACTTGAGGAATTGAATGCGAAGTGTGGGAGCGTTTGAACCGTCAAATGCTGCCATTTAGAGTCCCAATGCGCTCAGTGGTGCGCCTTTGCGACGCAACACTTGACCGAGTTGATCTCGAACCTGAGTCACCAAATCATTTTGAGAGATGACCGATCCTTGAACATGAATGACAACATTGACTCCCCCGCCCATCGATCCCATCTTTGACAATGGAATGACGGCTTCGGCTCCCGCTTCACCAATCATGGCAAGGGTCGGCGATGACACAATTCCACCTTCAGCAAGTTTAGGAATCTCAGGAATGTTGACACCAAATTCTTTGCCACCGATCAGCGGAATCCAGTCAGGTAACTTCACATGGATCGCATCGATAGCACGGATGACAAGGTTGACGATGCTGATCAAGCCGTTGATTTCAGCTTTGAACAATCCGACAACACCCTTGACCCCATCAACGATTTTGCCAAATATGCTTTCAATAAAATGCCAAACACCAGTGACGACATCTTTCATGCCGTTCCAAATTTCCGACCAATGATCTCCGAGGAATTTGATCGCTAAGCCGAAAGGTGATGAGTATTCAAAAACCTTGACCAAGAATCCGACAACATCTTTGATCCATTGCCACGCATCAGAAATGACATGCTTGATGTCTGCCCATACTTGCTTCCAGTGAGTAGCAAGATAAAGAGCTGCTGCTGCGACAAGTCCGATCACAATCGTCATGCCACCGGTTGCCACGCCAATTTCAGCGCCCGCTGCGGTTGCTTCCGCACCAGCGGTTGTTGCTGCCGTACCAAATCCGAGCCATCCTGCAATCATTTGAGCAAAGGAAACGGCTGATTCAACGGCTCCCTTGACCAGTGTGGAAATGTATGCACCAATCGCGCCAACAAGTACTGTGCCAATGACGACACCAAAAGCGATGGCGATATCTTTGTGTTTTCCAAACCAATCAACGACATCCTTGATCGCTCCGACCAATTTCATCATGATCGGAATCAATGCCATGCCAATGTTTTTGGCGACATCTTCAGATTGTGCTTTGAGCGCTTGCATTTTTCCAGCGAAAGTTTCAGCGGATGCAGCAGCTTGTCCACCCACGGCTTTTGAAAGAGCATTCATCACATCAGTTCCGGCTTGTTGAGATGCGGTGACTTTATCTTGTGAGACTTTGATCTTGTCGAGCATTTGCATGTAGGTGAGATGAAATTTGCTGCTGGTATTGAGTGCATCACTATGAGCATCCAAAAATGTTTTGGCTTTTTCTGTTTGTGTTGCCAAAGCGGTTTGAGCAGCAGCAAGTGCCTTTGCTCCACCGGCAGCGATAGGAAGATCAATACCTAATTGTTTGAGTGGCTTGAGGTTTCCCTCTTGAGCGCGAGCAACAGCAAGCGCTGCGGTTGCCAAATCAACATGCTTGAACTTTGCAAGGTCGGCAGCAACTCCGAGGTCATTGAGTGCCTTTTGTGGATCGTGAAGAGCTGTGGTGAGGTTTGCAAGTGCCTCTTGAGTTTGAGCATTGGTGAAGCCGTAGTTTTCCATCGACTTTTGTGCAACACCGATTTTTTGTGAATACTCTTCAAAATTTGATCCCGCATTTTTGATGGCGGTTTCTAATTTGGCATGGGATTTTTCAAATTGATCAGCCATTTCCAAAGAGAGACCACCAACGCTGACTGCTGCGGTTCCAATTCCAAACAATGCTGCCTTGCCGAAAGTGGCAAGTTTGTCGAATGAAGTGACACCTTTATTTTCAACTTTGGAAACTTCGTCACGAGCTTCACCCATTGCTGCGGTGAACTCTTTGATGTTGGCTTTCAGCTCAACATATACTGGAGGTAACATGCCCACTAGAGAATTCCTCCCATTTTGTTGATGGCTGAGTCCCAGCCTTTTTCATAATTTGCAGCCATCGTTGGTTCAACGGATTGAACGGCTGGCTTGAAGTACGGAAATTTGGCTTCGAGTGTGGTTTTCTTGAAATTGTTGACGGCAAGATATTTTTTTCCTGCTACTCCAACTCCACCCACCCATGAATTTCCAACCATTTCAGGTTTTTTTGCGCCAACACCTTTATACAACATGCCTGTCATTCGACCCGGACCGCCACCACGAGGATTGTTGTGTTGTCCCGTTGTGCCGGGAAGTTGGAAGTGTGCGCCTGTTCTTTTGCTATATCCACGCTCAGTCCAACGAGGTGCGCCACGCAAATTCTTTCGAATGGCGGTTTTCAATTTGTTTTGATTCACGCGCAACGCGGCAAGTGTTGCTTTGTCCACACGAGTTTCAATTTCTTTCGTCACGGATTTGAATTCATTGACACCTGAAAAGATGGCACTGATTGCGTTAGGCATTAGATTTCTCCGTTTCGAATCTTATTTTCGGTGGAGATAAAAACTTCATCAATCGCAAGCAACCAATCGAGCATGGCTGCTGGTTCCTCCTCTAATTGAGTGGGAGTACATCCCAGCAGCTTGCAAAGTCGATAGGTTTTTAGTTGATCCGGTAATGGTTCACGAATTGTTCCACCCTCAAGCGCTCGTCCTATGCGTCTGAGGGCTAGGAAGGGGAATTTGCGTCGTTACTCATTCCAAAGTTGGGAACCATCTCGTTCATGTTTTGAGCGCAAATTGCTTGAAGAGCTTTGTAATTTTCATCGCTCAGTGAACCCAAAGAATCAAGTGAAATTTCACCATCAAATGACCACGACTCAACTCGTGCCACGATCAATAAATCGTTGAGCAAGTAAAACTGATCAATGACTTCATCGGTCATGGTTGCCGTCGGATTGGCTGCATTACTTTCCAATGCCGCTTGTGCCTGTCCACGACCGATTGCCATCAATGTTTTTTCGATAGGTCGGCGAAGTTTGACCGGCACGGCAGCTGGATCACGAAGGATTGCCCAGCCACCGTTGAGATCGATTTTCTGTGTCATGTTGTCCCCTGTTCGTTGAATTTAGAGTGCGGAATCTGCGGTTTGATAAACGATTGTCAATGGAGCATCTGTTCCGTTGTCATACACTTCAAAAGTGATGGCGAGATCGATGACACCCGGTGATTGAACATTTGGTGTGTCTGCATCAAATTTGACGGCTGGAAGAGTGATGGAAAGTGACTCATTTTGACCACCAGCAATCACTGCACCTGTGAAGGTAAGAGCGATTGAAGTTGTGGTGTCAGCAAGGAACGCATTGAGCAAAGTGGTGTCTGAAAATTCAGCAGTCATCTTGCCCGAAATTTTGCGGAAACCATTGATAACTTGTTCAGCTTTTTTGCCGTTTGCACCGAGGTTGAAACGATCACCCTTCAATGTGTTTGCAACAGTAAGAGTGAAATCCTTGATGTTTGCAACGGATGAACCATTGACGGTGACTGCACCTTGCGAGAAATTGAACAAGTTGCTAATGGTTGAGTATGAAGCGGTGGCAAGGGAAATTCCTGTGGTCAATGAAACGCCATCAACGGTGAACTTGCCGGTGGCAATTCCATCCTTTTGAACGGCTAATTCCCAACCCTGAATCTTTGCGCCACTGATTGTTTTTGGTGTAACAGTTCCACCATATTGAGGAACACCGACCTGAGCAGTGAAGGATCGACCATAAACATCACCAAGGGTGAATGTGTAGCTATACACGCCTGTGGTTACTGTTGTGGGAGATGGTGCTGAACCCATTGCATGTGACAACAAAAGACCGAGTCCGCGAGTAGGAAGATCGATGACGATGTCGCCTGTTGCATCAGATGTGGTGACGACGCGACGCTGAGAGCGAGGAAGTTGTCCACCAGCTCGTAAGCCCATGCCCACGGCGGTTTTCTTGTTGTATTGCAAATTTTCAGATGTAAATTCATAGAATCGTGACACGGTCACGGGTGTGTTGAATGTTGTCTCGGACGCGATCCCCAGTTGAGCGCCAATTCCTGAGCCAATGGTCATGTGTTTATCTCCTAGTTACTGGCAGCAGGGATTGAGTCTGCTGGTGTGTTTGATGTGTCGGGTGTTGAACTTGATGAAGATTTGCTGGATGTCCAGTTGTCAGTTTGCTCAAGTAATGATGCAGCTGCATCGGCTGGAACTTCAACGCTATCCCCTGCCTTGACAACAAGATTGTTGAGTGCAGGAATGATGAGATCGCCCAGTGGCGAAATGTTGGTGATGAGTGTCATGACTGTTGCTCCCTTAGATTTTGGACTGATAAGTAAGTGTGAAGAGAATGCCCACGCCTGAACCATTGAGCGTTTGGCGATATTTGATCTCGCTCATTTCCATTGCGGAAAACTGAACAATTCCACCGAAAGAGACATCGGCACGCACAACGGATTCAACATCTCCGAGAAGCTGAAAGGCTCGTGTTCGACGATCAGAAATAGTGGTGGAACCACTAGCAGACCAAAGAAAACAATTGAGGACACCTTGTTCGAACTTGCCGACGGCTCCGAGTCCCCGATATTCCTGACGGATCGATGACGCGGAAACTTCATCTCCATCAAGGTTTCCATCGTGACCGATTGCGATCGCATCGCCCGGATAGGACATGTCGATTTCAATACCATCAAAGATTCGAATGCCGGACAATGAACTTGCATTTTGAAGAGCTGTGATCACCGAGTTGATGAATGTCGGCATCGTTGAAGTTGCCATGATTACGCCAATCCGGGAAGAGATGTGGGATCAAGTAATTCCATCGCACGACGGGGCAAGGAATATGTGGGTGATGAATAAAACTCATCGCCTGAATTGGTTCGGGACATGACATTGATCGAACCGCGTTGTGTCTGCCATAAGTGGCGAATGATTTCGAGGACACCTTGCTTTGCTGCCATTGGAGGTTTGACGAATCCCGCCACATAAGTGACCGAGATGTTGTTCATTCCTTGCGTGAAATATCCATATGAGTTGGTGGCATATAAAGTTCCTGAGCCAATTCGATACAGGCGTTGTCCGGTGTAGTCGGTCACATATGAAGTCGAGGGAAGCAACACGCCGTTTTCATAGACCGAGGTGATGGAAATGGCTGCTGGGTTTCGAAGTCGAATGAACTCCGCTCCCCCGTCGTATAGCTCACTGGTAAATGTGCGACGACCCAAAATCATGCCGACATAGGACTCAGCGAGATCAGTTGCAGAGTCAATGATCGAACGCAATTCTTCATCGTTGCTGATATCGGTGGAAGGAATGTTGAGATGATTCTTTGCATCATCAAGGGAAACAATTCCTGAATCGTTGTAATCACGGACGATGAAATCATCACCAAATGCACTGGCATTTGTTCCTGTGGCTAACCATCGAACGGCGTGACGACCTGCCTGAGAAGGCTGAAAATCGCAGTTGTACAAGCCTGTGGAGGGATTTGTCACCGATCCTGAAACAGTTGTTCCATCAGGTTGTGTGATCGTGCAAGTGACCGCTGAGGCGTTTGCAATTGCACCCGTCGCATCGGTGATCTTGATTCCTAACGGTACGACATCTCCGAGATCATAATTCATCGAATTCTCCTTGTGATGGTTGACTGAGTGCGTTCAACAGTTGAAATTGACGAGGTTGATCTTTCTTGTGGAGCGATCGATGCTCGTGTGGGAATGTAGGTACTCATCGAACTTCGCCCACGAATTCGCTCGACCATGGTGCTGATAGGTCGAATTCGCATGACGATCGAGCCACCAGAAACGGTGAGCAATGCTGAACCGACGGCAGTGAAATTGATAGCGCCTGACAAGCTCGGTGCAAAGATGAGGAAACTTCCACTCAAGGTTCCTGATAAGGAAATGAATGCAACCGCTGAGACGGGATAGGAAAGAGATGATGTTCCACTAGCTTGCAGTGAAAGTGATGAGGTTGCGGAAACGGGATACTTCAACGAATCTGTTGCTTGTCCAGCAACCGCAATTGATCCCGACAAAGTCAGGGATGTAAGAGTGCCAGTTCCTGATGCAACCAGGGTGATGAAGGCTTGTCCTGCATCAACGAAGTAGAGAGTATCTGCGCCACTGGCGACAACCTGAATTGTTCCCGCACCTGTTGTCGAATATGTGATTCGAGAATAAGTGCCTGATGCAACCAGCGAAATTGAATTGCTACCGGTTGTCGATAGACGCAAAGTATCGGTGGCTGATGCCGAAAGCGCTAAGGATGCAGAGCCAGTTGAGGATGTAACCGTTGCCGTGTTTGCTGATCCACTGAATGCAATGCTTCCCGATGCTGATACCGGATAAGCCAATGAAGCCGAGGATGAAGCGACAAGTGAAACACTGCCTGATGCTGATATCGGGAAAGTTTCGGAATCGGTAACAGTTGCAACCAATGAGATTGAACCGCTGGCGCTAACACCAAACACCAAAGTGGTTGATGCGCTTGCCGACAATGAAATCGAGCCACTAGCAGATACAGGATATTTATCAACATCGGATGCCGATGCCGTCAATGTCAGTGAGCCTGTTGCACTGACGGGATAGGTCAATGTTGCTGAGGAATTGCTTCCCGCAATTGAGATCGATCCCGTCGCTGATTCGATGAAGCTGAGAGAATCGCTACCAGTGCCAACAAGTGCCAGAGAACCTGAACCTGTTGAGGGGAATTTCAATGAATCGGAAACGCTACCTGCAAGGGTCAGTGATGCCGATCCCGTAGAGGAATAAACAAGTGATGACGATGCTGACGCTGCAAGAGAAATTGATCCTGATGCAGTGGCAAGAAAAACGCCGTTGTAAGTGATGTGAGCGTTGTAGGCAAGACTTTGATTGTAGTTTGCCACGATCACTCCCTATCTCACTTGTGAATCCGTGTTGTGTATTTAGTTAGCAGGTGAATCAGGAATGTCTATTTGGTTGATTAGTTCATAGTCTGCATTCCCACACTGATTGCAAGTGGGGAAATACATGGGTTCATCTGCATTTCGTTGTTCAACATATTGATGACCGCAACAAGCGGACACATATTCAAATCGAATAGCCATGATCGCTCCTAGTAATAGAGAAGAATTGCGCCAGCACCACCGTTGCTGCCAGTAGAGTTTGAGCTGTAACCTGCTCCGCCTCCGCCTCCACCACCAGAACCGCCAGTGCCACCATTGTTTCCCGTTGCGCTTATGCCATTGGCAAGATATCCAGCACCGCCTCCGCCACCACCATTGTTGCCATTGCCACCGGTGTAAGTACCACCTGCGCCTGTGCCACCTACACCACCAGTGCCGTTTGCTCCTCCGCCTCCGCCACCAGTAAAACTTCCCGCGCCACCTACGCCACCCGGAGTCGCGTTTACTCCGCCACCTCCGCCACCTGCAAGACCAGCAGCTCCAGTTTTGGTTGATGAACCAGTTCCGCCACCTCCGCCACCCCAACCTACTGTTGGAGAAACTGTTGCTGTTCCACCTGTGCCACCTGAAGAGCCGGGATAAGATGCGCTTCCGTTTCCGCCTGATGAAACTGCAGTTGCGCCATAAGCCCCTCCGCCACCGCCTCCACCATTTGTTCCAGCAGCACCAGCAACGGCAGTACCAACTCCACCGCCTCCACCACCGCCACCACCTGCGAGCAATCCACCCATATAAGTTGCGCCACCATTGGTTCCAACACCACCAGACGCGGCTCCGCCGGTACCTGCTACGCCAATGATTATTGGTGTCGAAGTTGTGACAGGAACCCATCCATAAGCAACCCCTCCACCGCCTCCGCCACCACCTGCACCTGAACCACCCGTTGATGCACCGCCTCCACCGCCTCCGCCTCCACCAATGAGAATGGCGTATGCCCAGTTGATGCCCGAAGGAATTGTTGCAGTTGTACCTGATGTAATTGTTTGTTGCAAAGTCAATCCATACGGTGAATTGGTGTTGGCTTGAATTGCTGAACCACTAGCTGTGGTTGGTGTAAAGATTTGTGAAAGTGTGAGTGTCATTTATGCGACCTTCCATCCATATGTTGACCCTGTATAGACCAAAGTGCATGAGGCATAGTTGAAGTTGATGAGAAGAGTTTGAACCGAGCCTTGAAATTTCAATGATCCCGGAGTGACTGTGATGTTATTTGTTCCCGCGTTTCCTGACGCATCAAAAATGCGAATTTCATCGCCTTGATTGGGAGAAGCGGGAAGTGTCAATGTGATTGCGCCACCTGATGTGGTGACGAAGTATTGATATCGGGTGACAAGGTTTGTTGCACCTGAGATTGCTGAAGATGTCCATGCAGCTGGTGCAGGTGTCGCCCATGTCGCCGTTGTTCCATTGGATGTCAACACTTGGTTACTGGAACCAATTCCCAAACGGGTGACGGCGCTGGAACCTGTTGCCACGATCAAGTCACCAGCAGTGGTGACGGTGGAAAGTGGAATGACGGTTCCAAAACGAGCTGCGACCGTTGCTGATGATCCTTGCGGATTTACTCCGAGAGTGGATTCAATAGCAGCGATCGCATCATTCGCGTTGTCGTGTTGAGCAGCGTGAGGAACTGTTGATGAATCGAGGGTATCCGTTGAAGTGGGATTGGTAAACGAATCGATTGCACCGGGAAATGCAGTAGTCATTGGATACCCCTTAGATTAGGAAGCTGATACGGAAAGAGAACCTGAAGCAATGCTTACAACACCAGCGGATGTGCCTGTTGTGATTGCTGGGGAAAGCGCTCCACCGATGTAATAGGTTCCAGCAGTTGCAGCAGACCACACGCCGAAATATGACGCAGTGGTGGATGCTGGAAGGTTGATGGAAAGAGCTGATGAGTTAGTGACTGAACCACTAGAAGGTGAGTTCCATGTGACTGCTACACGAGCATAAGTTCCACCTGTTACTTCACTGCCACCAGTGGTCGTGGGATCTGCAGTATGTAGGCTGACATAACCCCATCCAGTTGTGGATAGAGCTTGATTGGCTTCCGTTGTGGAAATTCGTGCCATCGTTTTTTCTCCTTATTTGTAAGGGCATAAGAGTTGAGGTGCAGGGGTCATCTCAACTCTTATGCTTGATCTTGTTGTGTTGCCATGTGACGCATCAAAGAATGATGGCGTTCGTCGAGCCAAAAAGTTTTGTTGTGTTGCAAGATCGCTCCGGTATGAGCATGGATTGTGTATCCCATGGATTTGAGCCGTTTGGAAAAGAGTAAATCCTCACCAAAGTAAGTACCGGCAATTGCGCCTTCCACGAACCATGCCCAATCTTTGCCTTGATTTTCTGTGGCTTGATTTTGCATGTCGAGAAGTACATCCCGATGAATCAAAATGCACCCAGTTCCAATTGCATCAACTTCCATCAAGGTATTGAGTGGATAGTCATCAATCGGTTGCAAACCCGTTTCGGGGTTCATTCGATAAATTGTGGGAACGGGACGAAGTTGATCGTCGTTGTCGAAGAATGCTGCAAACACCAATCCTGAAACGATCGGTCGATCTTTGTCGTGTGCAGCTTCAACCAGCAAGTGCCATGTGTCGAGAGTCAATCGCTCATCGGAGTCGATCATCAAGAGCCATTCGGCTTTGGTTGTTTCTAAGAATGTTTTGACCACGATATTGCGTGATCGAGTGGTGAGTCCAATGTTTGCAACTTGAATCAAGTTATGGAAACGACGGCTCGGATCAAGTGCAATGTGGATCAAGTCTTGAGCAAGTAGTCCATTCATATTGCCATTGTTGACCATGCCAATGGCGATCTTGTCTTTGCTCTTCATCGTTTTTCTAATACCGGATGACGAGCAGCGTTTTCAATCGGTGCAGTTTTGAGTTCATTGATAATTGAATCGAGGTGTGCAAGACCTTTGTTCACGATGATTTCTCGTGCTGATTCCAAACCTTCTAAAAATAGTGACATGAAATCCCCCTGTGGATTTTGTTAGTGCGCCGAAGCGCTGACCCCACCGAAATGAGATCAGCGCCGCGACTGTGGCTATTAGTAGCCTGTTGGAGCGATTGCGCCGGTGCCTGAAATTGTTGACACTGACTTGTTGAAGCGGTGAGCGAGAGCTGAGTATCCGTAAACTTGGAAGCGAACGGTGAGGTTGCTTGAAAGTACATCTGGAAGAACGCGTGTCTTGACACCTGACTCGAAGAGGTAAGAATCTGAGAACTTACCGACGAGGATTGGTGACTGGTTGGTTCCAGCACCGTATGTCTTTGTCATTGTTGCATCGACATAAACAGGAACGCCTTGAATTGTTCCGACGAGTCCAGCTGATGCACCAGCATTTGTGATGATGCCGTTAGCGTTGAACGCATTTGAACCACCAGCGGTTGGGACAACGAGTGGACGGTTTGAACCATCAACCTGTGAAGCGAACCAGTACCAAGTAGATGGTGACATGATGATTGCTTCTGCTGCCTTGTAGCGGTTTGTGACTACCTTTGAAATTGCCTTAGCAATTGCAATTGCGCCGTTTACAGCTGATGGAGTTGTTTCAGTCCATGTTGTAGGAATGCCGTTGGTTGTATCAGCACCAAGAGTTACGAGACCCTTCAGTGTTCCTGATGTTCCATCGCCAGTTCCAAGAACTGCGGTGTTGAGTTGTAGCGCATAGTCAGACATGAGATCGCCGAATACGAGCTTGTCGAGTCCACCAGCAAGTGGGGATTGCTCAACGAGCTGAATTGATACATTCTCATAACCTGAAATGGTACGAACTGGAGCCACAACTGTATTTGTGACCAAGTCGCGTGTTGTTGTAGCAGCGTTATCTGCTGACTGGAATGCAGCCAATGTACCTGTTGTAATTTGAGGGACATTGATTGAGTCTGTTCCAGCTGGCATTGCCATACCGGTAACGAGGTCAGCGGTTACGCGAGCAGCACGAGCGAACTCTGCATAATCGTTGATCAAGTACAGTGGTGGAACCAAGTCACCAGCGGATGTTGAATCTGTTCGTGAAACATCACGAGTTTCGATTGCAACTTCGCGTGAGTGGCGGTTCAAACGCTCCCATGATGATGAATCATTGCGGAGTTGTGCGCCGATCAAGTCACGAACGAATGAATTCTTTCCATCACGATCGTAAGTCATTGCTTCGCGTGTAACAACACCGTTTCCGAATGTTGGTACGCCAGACTCTTTGCGAGCCTCTGCGATTGCTGCGGTGCGAGCTTCTACCTTTTCGGCAGTTGCGATGCGCTCATCAAGAGCAGAAATTTCATCCTGCTTTGCTGATGCTGCATCAAGAGCTTCTGCGGTAACTTCTTCTGCTGCCAAAGTTGATTCAACCTCAGCGACAATTGCGTCACGCTGCTCCTTGAGTTTTGATGCTAGAGACATGTGTGTCCCCTCTCATGGATTAGATGTGGAACAAGCCGGGGCAAATGCGCCGGGTGTTATGCCTTGCTCTTGCGAGTCAAGGAATACTGTTTGAACTTGAGCTGCAATTTGCGCTTAGCAAGTTCGAGATCGATCTCTTGTGCATCGCGCATTCCCACTGATGTGGAGTCGTATGCCGGAAGAGTCACCACGGACACTTCATAGAGTCGATCGATATCTTCAATGGTGCGAAGTCCCGCTTCACGAGTTTGTCCATCAGGTGACACGGTGAATGCAAAACTCATCTTGTCCATGTCGCCACGACGAAGCGCGGATGATAATTCCTGAGCTTTTGGATTGGCTGGATCGAGTGTTGCTTCCATATACAAGCCAGTGTCATCTTGACGAAGTTGCAAAGTTCCTGACTGGGTTGAAGCGAGTGGAATTCCTTCCATGTCATGATTGACGAGAAGGAACACGGGATCATTGGTTGCAAGTGCGCGTGTAAATGCACCGGGTGCAATCACTTCACGGAAGTTCAAACCAGTTGCTTCCGAGTTGAATGTGGCAGCGTAGCCGCCAATTTTGAGTGAGCCATCATCAGTTGCAACAGCTCGAACCTCTGAAATCATGGTGATGCGTTCAGCTTTTTCCATTGCTTTGCGATCTTCGATCATGTCGAGTTCCTCCGAACGGGGATGTGGAAGTGCAGAAATCAAAGTGAGGATGTCACTTCGTTGCACATTGACGGTGTCGGTGGGAACCCACCCATTCCCCTGCTCTTTATAGATACGAATCTGAAATACCGGATGATCGGGAGTTGCTTCTAATGTGTAGCCTTCAGTGGAAGTTGCTTGTCCTTTAGTAATGACCTTTTCAACTTTTCCACGACCACGACCTGTTGATGTACCCCATGAGACGAATGAACCTTCACCGATTCGCGCAGCAGATGCACGATCTTCGGCAGTTTCATCAGCTGAATTCATTTCAACGGCTGGTGTTTCATCGCCATCGTCGGTTGATTCAGCAGCCTCTTCGTCAGGATCGCTCAGACCTAAGCCTTCGATCACGGAATCAAGAGATGCGTCAGCAGCTACGAGCAAGTAGTACGCCTGAGCAGCGACGGGATTGGAATCAATGATTTGTTCGAGTAGTGATTGCGCTGCATCGATGGATGCGTCAGCAGCCATGACACTGTTTGCCATGCCGTAGGCATTCTCTCCATCAAGGGTGTCGCGGTTTTCAATCATGTGTGAACCTTCCTCAGATTTGAGCAATGCAGATTTTGCGCTCAACTGGTCGATGATTTTTTGCGCCCATTCACTTCCCCATTGAGAACGGATTTGAATAACAGTCTCGAGATCGATGCTCTCTTGAGTGCGAACCTGAAGCGCAAGTGGTGTGTCATACCCTTGAGCGATATCTCGCACGGCGTTGGGAATTCGAAATGTCTCAGCCATTATTCGAGCAGTCCCATCACTTTGCCGGATGTTTCGGTGTCCTCACCCAATGCAGGGAAAGCGCCACCAGCGAGTGCTGCACCTTGGAATGCCTGATGGAATACATCTCCACCTTCGTATGGCTCCAAACCTTCTTGACGGCGTACTTCGTTCGGAGTCTGTGCGCCCAAAGCAACATTGATCTTTGCAACATTGGCACGGGTGATCGCATCGAGTCGAAGCAATGATGAGGTGTCGAATACGACATCATCACCTTTGTCGAGAATCTGTGAGAATCCAATTTCGATACGACGAAGCCATGGAGCAATGGTGTGAGTCAAATAATTCAATGATGCTTGCTCGACATTCATATATGTCTGATTGTCGCCCGATGCCAAAATCAAGTGGCTCGGAATACGAAACACTCGAGCAACATCTCGAACAAGTTGTTCACGAGTTTTAGTCATCTCAGCATCAGCAGCTGATGTGTTGATTGGCTTGAAAGTCAATCCATCAGATAGCACTGCTGGTCGTCGGTGACGACGATGAGTTGCTTCCCATGTTCCTTGAATGACTCGAGCTTGTTCAAGGTTCAATTTGCCGGGAGACTCGAGAACGCCTGACGGTGTTCCACCTTCGGCGTAAAACTGAGACAAGTGACGATCCATCGCAAGGGATAAGCCGATGAGATTGCGCGCCTGATTGAGTGGTGAAATACCCACCAAAGATTGGGGAGGTGTGAACCATCGAAGGTGCATGATGTCCTCACGGTTCATCTCATTACCCAAATGCAAATAACGGCGACCTGCCATGTCGCCCGTTGGCAACACCTGCATTTGATAGGGATGAAGTGGGACAAGTGCAATCATGTTTCCACGCTTGTCACGATCGATCTTGACATATGCATTTCCATGAAGCGCCATCGATGCCACGATCTGATGGATCAACTCATAGATGTTTGATTCAGGATCAGGATCGGCAATGACATCGGGCAATGGTTTGGAAACTCGAAAGCCATCTGAATTGATGGTGTAACAACGAAGAGTCATGGTTGCCACGGAATCGGCAAGTAATGACACGGCTGAAAGTACGGATGACACTCCAAGTGCCGTCCATTCATCAATTCGCTCACCCGCAGCTGAGGTCATGGATGTTTGACCATACAACTGGCTCAGTGGAGACACATAGTTGTTGAATTGTGGATATCGTCCTGATGCTATCGTCTGAATTCCTCGACTGAAGATGCTCACTATTTATCTCCCAAATCTGCAAGAATCGAACCGACAAGAATCAAAACGCCACTGCATATCAATGCAGCGCCTACGCCTAAGATGAAACCAACACCTGCTGAAATCATGGCTGCGCCGATGGCTTCACTTACTGTTGTGACCCAGTTACGCATCGGAAACCTCCATTGAAAACGGATCGAAAATTTGTGGCATTGAGCCACCTTCGGAATGCCACCAACTGGCTCGCTCTAACGCCATGACCGCGGAAACCGCTAAGTCAATACGGCGCTTTGAACCCTTTGCCTCTTTGGATAGGCGTGAACCTCGATTGTCAGTTCGAAGTTGTGCGTTGGCGATATGTCGTGCAAGTCGGGGATCATCATCATGGGTGATTTGTTTATTGACAACGGCTTCAAAGAATCGAGTTGTTGCTGGTGTCATTCGACTCGGTGTCTGCGGGAAGGTAACAACCGGCAAACCTTCATCTTCAAGAATTTGAAATGTTCGCGCCCATCGATAGGGATCGCACACAATTTCCAACACTTGAAACTTTTGAGCCGTCTCACGAATCTTTTCTTCGACTTCGAGAACGGGAACTTGCCAACTGGAATCTGCCTCATCCGGCTTTTCCCATACGGCAATTGGAAACACATGGGGATCACTTTCAACCGTCACGGCGACGATCGCCGTACAGTCACCGTTGAACGATCCATCAAAGCCAATGACGATGTCAGTGCCGTCAGGAATTTCTCTCGGTTCACAACACGCATCCCATGTTCCGTGTGGCAACCATGCGTCAATGGTTGATGACCAAATGTTTAGTCGTTTTGTTTTGAACTCAGCCTCTGGTGTTCGAAGTATTGCCGAAGCAAAATCATCAGCAGCAACAATGTCACCGAAGCCAGGATTCGCTTCTTGCCACAACGCTTTGTCACGATAATCCCCTTCGTTGTTTGCTTCCCACCATGCAAAAAAGAATGTCGGATCATCAATCTCACCGAGTGCAATTTTTTTTCCATACTCATACAATGAAAAACACAATGAATCTTTTCCACTGTTGTCGGTTTTGACCCCCGCAGTGGTGATGGCAACAAGCATCGGTTCGATACGAGCGCCCATCGCTAGGGACATCACATCAAACAACTCTCGATTGGGTTGTGCGTGAAGCTCATCGAAGCACACCAATGTCGGGTTCAAACCCTCTTTGGAAAATGCGTCGGATGAAAGTGCGCGATAGACCGATCCTGTTTTGGGATTGTGAATCGTGTCTTTGTACACCGTCAACATTTCTGACAATTCAGGATGAAGTCGAACCATTTCTTTTGCTGTGTTGAAAACAATTTTGGCTTGCTCTTTTTCAGCAGCGCAGGAATAAATCTCGCCACCTTGAGCGCCTAACACCAACGATTCAAGTGCGACGGCTGACAACCATGCAGACTTGCCATTCTTTCGCGGCAACCCGACGAGGGCAACGCGATGACGGAAAGTGTTGTTTGCTTTGACGGCGAAAAGTTGTTTAGTCAATTCGCGTTGCCATGGTCGAAACACGAGATCATCGCCCGCATGTCCAGCAACGGAATCTTTTGTAATTTTGCATAGAGCTTCAGCAAAGTCGGCAATGTCATCGCCACGAGATCGCTTCAAGTCAGCAACAGGAACTTTCGTCAACCATTTCGGTGGAAACCCATCGATCTTTTTCGTTGACATCAAGCCCCCCGGCTAATTCATTGAGATCGCGCCTCTCGTTTTGCGAGAAGTTTGTCGATGGCACTGATTGCTTTGACTTCGGCAACACCGAGTCGTGAACGACTGGTGGGATCAAAGCCCAGTGTGGAAAGTGAATCGACGAATGCTTTGTTGATTTGAACCATGACTCGTCCATCAGCTGATTCCAAAGTTGCTCGGTATTTGTTGCGAGCATGAGCAAGGTCATCGGCGAGACGAGCTGCATTTTCGATAGCGTGAAAGTCGCTCGCCGGTGACAACCAGTTGATGGCATGTCCCCATGCTGCGTTCCATAACGCCGTGCCGTCGTTTCCAAGTCCAGCGGGTGGTTCGGGAATTCGATCTGACATTGGCAAGGAATGAACCACGCTCAATTCAGGGAGTTTGCGTCTGCCGGGATTGCCGGTAAGCCGTTTGAGTTCGGCTGGTTTAGGTGGACGACCGTTCGCCATTGCGTAAGTTCCAATCTGAAACCCGAGTTCGAAGTTTCGCGCATGCGGAAAAAAAAC